>Ga0164294_10000050_pt1 | contig 121997 bp, 178 predicted proteins | sample GEODES005metaG_FD_111479 | JGI IMG/M metagenome (GOLD analysis project Ga0164294, IMG submission 111479) | Oligotrophic lake water microbial communities from Sparkling Lake, Wisconsin, USA - GEODES005 metaG | ecosystem: Environmental > Aquatic > Freshwater > Lake | place: USA: Sparkling Lake... | reverse complement strand
TCTGACGTACGTGCAGCCTTCGGCGGATGAGGTGCCGGAGTTCCTGACCACGGGCGGGCTGACGAAGTTGCTGACCATGCTCGAGAACATGCCGTCCTGTGTGAGGGTGGAGCCGTTCACGGGAGAGGAGCCGAAGAAGGAGAGCCTGTCTGGTGTGCCGATGCCATCGTCTGTGCGACTGAGGGCCAAGGCGACCATCACGTGCCGTGTGTGTGGTGGAGACACTAAGCAAGTGGGGACGGTGCGCACCTGTGATGACTGTGGTCACGGGGCTGAGGGCGTGGCTTACGACCCCAACGAATTCAACAGCATGCAGTCCTAAAGTCCTGAAAGGAGGACAACCAATGACGATCACCAAATGGCGCTTCAGTGGTCACTACAGAACGAATGAGTTCAGTGGTGGCCTGACGATGATGAGGTTCCCAGACCCCAAGACGCCAGGGGGAACTGTGCAGCGCTCGGGAGCCAAGGGGTTCATCGTGGACCAGCAGGGTGGTAACCGTATCCCTGCAGTGGGCAAAGAGCGTCGTGCCATGGCCCTGGGACACACGGTGGTGGTGGAAGAGCCTGCCGTTAAGTTGCGTGGCAGACTGTCACCGTCCACCAAGGCTCGCAATCGCCATGTGGAGCAGCGTGATGCTGCCCTTCAGTGGCGTCCGGCTCCCTCTCGTAGAGTGGAGGCGGCAGCACTGCGTGAGAAGGCTCGCGTGGTGCATGACTTCAAGGCGGCAGTTGCCGCAAGAGGAGGTTTGCTATGAGACTCGTCGTTGACTGCGAAACGAACGCCATCGACTTCGTGGCGTGGAATGCGGGGGACACGTCCTCCCTCAAGACTGTCCACTGTGTGTGTGCCATGGACATTGACGAGGGCAAGGAGTACCGGTGGCGTGGGAAGGATGTCCGCCATGGCATCAACTTCATCGCGCTGAACTCACAGGAGATCATCGGATTCAATGTGGAGTTCGACCGCCGTGTGATGTGCGCGAACAACCGCATCGTGATGCCGTCCTGGGTGGTGCTGCAGGATGCACGGCGTCTCGCAAAGTCCGCATTCCCCAATGGGTACAACGAGTACAAACTCCCTCGGGAATTGTGGGGGCGACACAGTCTTGAGGCGTGGGGACTGCGCCTTGGGATGGAGAAGGGGGACTTTGGCAAGTCCACTGACTGGTCGCAGTGGTCGCAGGAGATGGAGGACTACTGCATGCGTGATGTTCACGTGACTGCAGCCCTGTTCCACTTCTTGCAGAACCACCGCATCTGCAATGCCTAAACCATACCTCTCATGGCTTGATTGCTGTGAGAGGATTTTCTAGTGGTAAGTATGCCACTAGTGTTCACACTCCAGAATAGGAGAGTTACTATGCGTCAGAAGAAGACCCCGGTTCACTTCCTGTGCTGCAACGCCGTCATGCAGTCGTTGTCCACCCTGGCCTGCCACATGGAGAGCAGCGACGACACGGCGATCAGGAAGCCACAGATGAAGGAGTTGATCGTGGAGTTGTCGGAGGAGTTGGGCGGGAGCCACGTCAACCTGGACAAGGTGGTGGACCTGTGGGACAGCTTGAAGGAGTGCTACTTCGGTAGCATGGACCCCACGGACGGCGATCAGCCCAGGGCCATCGACCTCTGCTTTGGCGCTGCTGAGGACGCCATCTCCATGCTGCTCAACTTCATGGAGCGCTGATACTTACACCCCCTCTGCTCTCCATGGCTTAACGGCTATGGAGAGTTTTCCCTGTGGTATGTACGCCACAGGTTTCTTACCCTTTTGCCAATGGCAAAGGATCTGTTATGGTTAAGCGTTTCTTCCGTTCGATCTTCCAGTTCGCTCTCCTGATGATTGTTGCCATAGCGGCAATTTGGGGAGCCGCCCAGCTCTTCATTGATCTCCCATATGGGGATGACATCAACAAGTGGCTGCTGTTTTCGTTCTCCCTGGTCATCATGATTCATACCAAGGATCTTGCGTATGACATGTTCTTCTGGGGTCGTCAGGTCAAGAAGGCCTACGAAGGCAAGGAAGAGTGATCCATGGCAGACATCGACGTACTGATCCATCAGGTTGTTCGTAGCCTGATGAAGCGCCGGAACATTTCATTCATCGAGGCGTGCCACATCGTGTATACGAGAGTGGACGTGCTTCAGTCCCACAGCGAAGAGGCTTCGGCCCTGTGACGGTTCGCCGTCTCTAGCATTCGGTCCGTATCTGAGAAATCGGGTACGGACTTTTTCTATTGGCATGGTGCTAATAGATCTTTCTAGAAAGGAAGGTTTGGTATGAACAAGCAGTTGAGTGAGCGGGTTGACAAGGCCTACGGGTCCATCAGCAACATTCAGGCCAGGGCTTGCAATGATCACGGTCCTGGGGTGGCCATGGTTCGGGGTGCGTTCGGTGAGTACCTGATTCTGAGCGACCTGAGATCGCTGATCAGTGAACTCGTGGAGGAGAACAACAAGATGGTGATGCGGGAGCTAGAGCTTTCCCGGTCAGTGACTGATCTTGAGGGCAAAGTCACTTCGCTAGAGCGTGTGCAGCGCCACTCCGAGTTCGTGATGGAGAGCATCGTCAAGGAGCGCGACGAGGTGCGTTCCACGCTAGCAAACATTGCGGATCTGTCTGAGGATCTGCAGCGGCGTTTGTCGAGGAACAGCAAGAATCGTGCATCAGAAAGGAACTTCGAATGAAGTCATGCACCCTGTACATCATCCGTGGGTTGCCGGGATCTGGAAAGTCCACACTTGCACATCATCTCGTGGGTTACGGCAACTACTTTGAGGCTGACATGTACTTCACCGACCCCAAGACTGGTGAGTACAAGTTCGATCAAACCAAGTTGCGCGATGCTCATGCGTGGTGCTTGGAAGGTGTGAAGAAAGCCATGCGTAGTCGCTATGAGATCTTTACGGACAATGTTCCGTGGGATCCCTATGGTAAGCCAGTGAGTACTTGTGGAATTGGTGACCCAACTCCAGTCGCTGTCTCCAACACATTCACTCAACTCTGGGAGATGCAGCCGTACATCGACCTGGCGAAGAGCGAAGAGTTCTCAGCGGACTGGGAAGTGTGCATTGTTGAGATGCACAACAACTTTGGAAATGTTCATGGCGTTCCCACCGAAGCCATTGAACGTATGCGCAGTCGGTGGGAGAAGATCGGAGAATGACATGGACCCAGATATGATCAACTTTTTCGAACTGTGTGGAAAGATTCAGGACATGATGCTTGAGAATCAGCGGCTCAAGGAAGAGAACGCTCGTCTCAAGGAAGAGGTCACGAAGGTCCGAAAGGATCGTGAGGAAGGATTCCAAATTGCTGCACAGGGACACAGGCAGCTCATCGACGCTCTCATCAGCGGAGATCTGAAGCTGAACGTATAAACACAGTCTGTGCGGGGGAAACCTCTCACAGACAATTCTGCAGGGGCGCCTGCAGTAACCCTACATTCCTGAAATGTCTCAGGTTGAGGGACTAATACGCTTTGTGTGACTCAGTCACACAGAAAGGGTTGGTTATGACCAACTCCACCGTTACTTCGTCCGTCACCACCTCGCCCGCTAACGTCGCTCGCAACGCGACCAAGAAGGAGGCTACCCGCGTGGCCGAGATCGTGGTCGAGTTCCGCAAGGCTGGCACGGCATCGTCCGCCGTGTCCCAGGTGCGCCGCGTCGTGGGTCAGGTTCTGAACACCCGCACCATGAGCGCTGAGGATCGCATGACGGCGATCAAGGCAGGCTACGAGGCGCTGAAGGCGCAGATCGTGGCCCTCGTGGAGCAGGAGGCTCAGGCAGCGTTGGAACTGTCGCAGATCCCGGATGGCACCACGGGTCCGGGCGGCATCCACATCGCTGATGTGAAGACGGAAATGTTCGCCGCCGCCTCGAAGAAGACGGCAACGGAGAACAACAGCGCTGCCCTCCGCAAGGCAGGAATGGCGTCGTAAGAGAACTCATATCGGAGTCCTGGGGGTGGGGCCGAAGCGCCTCACCCCTGGCTCTCCAGGGAGAAATGCAATGAAGAAAGAAGACTCAGAAGTGTCCGCCCTGATCGCAACCGCACAAGATCTGACCAATATGCAGACTCTGAATAGTTCAGAGAAGTTGCTTGGTCGCATCATTGTGCGAACCGTGATGTCAATTGCAGAACCTGATATGCTGAGTGAAGCAGAGCTGGAAACTGTCCATAGCCTGACTCAGAAGATCGGTCTGTCTGAAGAAGACATCATGCGCATGGCGGCTTCTATCATGGCTGACAACTTGATTAAGAAGATCAAGGAAATCGGCGGTGATGATTTTTTCGTGCTCAGTAAGTAACAGTCTAACACAAACTCCTCAAAGCGGCCCAGTCCGCTAAGTGAATGAATCAGACACTACTGGGAGTGTCTATGTTGACCAAAGGAGGTCAAAATGCAGTTTGTCAAGGTTATGCAACTCGTGCATCGTTTGCACACGGATTCGAACGGTAGGTTCTATTACTCAAGCGTCGTTGAAGAGCTGAGTGAGGTTCTGTATAACGGCAAAAACTTTGCTGCCGCGCAGGACTTCTACTATGCCTACTGCGATTCCGCACGCAAGACCTTTCGGCACGTTCCGCGAGGATACTGTGTCGAGATTGTGATCCAAGGATACATGAACTCGACCGGGCCTAGCGGCGTCGTCGGTGACAAGCCATGGCAGGATCGTATCGTGAAGGAGCGTTCCTTCGAGATTCCTGCCCATTCCATGAGTTGAGAGAGACCAACATGCAGATCACTCTGTCAGAAGCAATTAATAAGATCGAAGAGGCCAAGGAATCCGGCCGTGTCTTCGGCGTGACTTTCGTGAAGCGCACCAATGGAGAGGAGCGCGACATGAACTGTAGGGGCGGTGTGAAGAAGGGTGTTACTGGAGAGGGTATGAAGTATGACCCTGCATCCAAGAACCTGGTCACCGTCTTTGACATGCAGAAGGGCGAGTTCCGCCACATCAACTGCGACACCATCACTCGTGTCACCATGAACGGTGTGACGTTTACCGTTTCCAAGGCTTGACACTCAAATCTGTCATCATAACAGATGAGCAAATCATCAACTCAATACTGTGTTACTCATCGTCTTTTCAAACGCACTTTTCACTTTAAGGTACTAACAATGACCACTCTCAACACCTCCGTCGAGACCATCGCCTCCTCCACCATCAACGCCACCAAGAAGGGCGCAGCCCAGCTGACGACCCTGGTGACGGAGTACCGTGACGACAAGGCGACCCCGTCGAAGGCCATGTCTCAGCTCAACGCCCAGGTCGCGTCGCTTCTGAACGCGTCTGTTCCAGTCACCGAGGACACCCTGCGTGCTTTCGGTGAGTCCGCGAAGGCAGCTGCTATCGCAGCTATCGACCGCCAGATGGAGCGTGCTGTTGCTCTCGCTGGTATCGCACGTGGAACCACCGGTAAGGGTAGCATCCACCGTGATGATGTTGTGACTGAGCTGTTTGCTGCTCAGAAGAAGTCTCAGGCTGTCGAGAACAACACGGCAGCTCTCAAGTCGGCTGGTCTCCGCGCCTAAGTCTGAGTCGGTTTGTGTGGGGGTGGCGTTCAGTGTGGGCGCCACCCCCTTTCTCTTTTCTGAGGTCTGGTATTGAATAAGATGACAGAAGAAGATCGTGCTCGTGCAGTTTGCTCTGTTTCTCGAGCGGGGATGAGCTTGCTCACTCTCTGTGAGGAAATAAAGGATCCTGTTTTGTCTTCAAAATTGAATAGAGTTCTTGATGACGTTCGAGTCGCAACACAAACCCTTTATGGAAAGAGATCCTTCAATGAGTGATTCTTGTTTTAAAGCTTCTGATCAGTCAGTCATTGGTCATCGTGGATTTGCCATGGATTTTCCCAATGGCTACTCGGTGTCTGTACAGTGGGGATGGATGTGCTACTGTTCAAACAGAAATACTTTTGCCAGTCACAAAGAGCGCTTGAACTCTTCTTTTGACTCCAACACAGCAGAAGTGATGATCATGTGGAAGGGGGATGGTGTTTCTCCCGAGAGCTTTCCTCAAGGCCTGGCAGAGCGATGGCAAGGTTTCTTTGACGGAAGCGGAGTTGCTTCAGATTTGTCCCCAGATTTTGTTGCAAAGTTTCTTTCAGATGTTGCTTATCTGACTGATGGACCAATTTGACATCAGAAACAGAAAAACTCGCGTCATGTGTTCGTGCATACATGGACTGTGTGCACGATGGAAAATCGCAAACTGAACAGGAACTAGCACGGACTGCAATGTTTCTGGCTTTGGCTCTATATGACAAGGCTAGAAAAAGAGACACGAAAAATTAATAAAGCACGATTCATTATCTCAACACTCATTCTCCTAGCACTTTCTTATGGACACACTTAAATCCTGTCTTGTATGTGGATGTGTTATTCCACCGGCTCGTATAGAGGCACTTCCAAATACGACCCGCTGTATCAAGTGTTCAAATGAGAAACCGTTCAAGGGTTACATGGTCTTTGCGCATAAGACCGCCCCTGAGATTGTCTGCATTCCAACTGAAGACGTAGAAGCAATTAGAATGGCAGATCGTGCAAATTCTAGGTCGCGCTGAACCGAAAACTCCTCACAGAAAGGCTCCCAAATGGGACTAGACCAGTGGTGTTATGCTTGCGATGCAAACGAGATTCCTGATGGTGTTCGTGTGGACTTTGCTCGCCCCGACGACAGTCTTGAGATTGCTTACTGGCGAAAGCACCCGAATCTTCACGGATGGATGCAAAATCTTTATGTAGAAAAGGGTGGTATGGACAGCCAGTTCAATTGCGTTCCTGTTGAGCTGACCATTGATGACTTGGACAACCTGGAAGAAACTATTAAGGAGGATAGACTTCCTGACACTGTTGGTTTCTTCTTTGGTCAGTCTTCTAGGCACGAAGATGAAATTTCTTACGACCTTGACTTTGTAAGGAAAGCTAAGCAGTTAATCCTTGATGAAGACAAGAGAGTTTTCTACACTTCTTGGTGGTGATTACTTTCTTTCTAGAAGAAGAATCATTCACACAAAGCGCACTTACAACGACAAACCCATACATGATAGGTGTTAGCAAAAGGGCGATTCCATAACATAATTGCCACTTTTAAAAGAAAGTTCAAAAAGTCATGAAACTGCCAACTTGGAAAATCTGGATAATTGTCGCTTCTTTCGTTGTAAGTCTTGTTGTGATAATGACTTGCTACTACATGGCCTGGCATGGTGGATACTACGGTATCTGCGGTCTGTTTATTTCCAGCATGTGGGGCGGTCTTGCTCGTTGGTTCGCAAAGGCTCTTACGGAGGCTTGATATGAAGTTTGAAATCACCAAGAATTGCGTTGTTACTCACAAGTCTTACACTGTCTTTGTTCAGCTACAGGACTTTGTGGATTGGCAGGAGCGTAGAAAGCTAGCCCAGAATGCTTTTCCTTATCTGAGCACAGCAGATAGGGAGTTCATCATTAGTGGTATTTCTCCTGATGGATGGGATCAGATCTTTACCGAAGACGCTTCTGATGAGTCATAACCAAAAGAATAGCCATAATGAGCCAAAAGAAAAAGCACGAACGTAAGATCCGGTTTGCCTCTGAACATCTAATGAGAAAGGCAGAACGTGTAGCAGAAAGACTTGATAAGGCTACTAACGAGAATGTTGTGGAGTTTTACAACACTCTCTACACAGATCTCTCTAATGCCTGGATCAAAGCAAACACCCAATATCGCAATTGGGCTTATCAAAACGGTGATAAGAATGATGAATGGTGCCGACATTGGTGGGATCTCTCCTGAAGTCAACGGAGCAAACGACTGCTTTCGTTAAGACCACATAAAACATTCTAAAACCACAGAAACCCACCACCACAACATCCACAATACCGTTATGACCACAGAAAACCACGAAAAACCAAACTTTGATTTGAGGACTTCTGTGAAAGATAATTTACCTGATGAAACTCCTCATGACACCTTCGTAGACCGCGAGTCTTTTCATACCCTTATCTGTCTTACTCCTATGTATACAGACGGTATTGTTAAGACTGAGTGGGTGCGTTTGGAGTGTTCAAATACGATCAAAAAGCAGCCCTGGCTGCTCAGAAACGCGTTTTGTGCTTTGGTGTGGGATCGACTCCGTGGACTTTTCTTTGACTGGAGACTAAAGATGGCACGATCAAAGGATGGAAACAAGCAGGAAACAATTAAGGTAATGTCTACTGACATTCGACCAGCGAACGATGACAGGCAGTTGTCTATTTACGAACTGCTGTATGTCAACCAATGTCAGGGAATTTCGGAGTTCATTGAGAAGCTTGTTGCTGATGGGAACATGACTGACTCCCAACTTAGTTTTGTGCAGCAGCGTCTTCTTGGCGGACTTTCTGACCGTGCAAAGGCATCTCTTGTCATTCGTGCTTTGTATGGAAATAAGAAGGATCAATTGGGATCTTAAGGAGAACACTATGTCAGGAATGATCAGAACTTTGTTGATTGAGCAAAAGGCAATTTACGATGGGCGGATTGAACAACTCATTAAGGAACGCGATGAAGCAAGGCGTGATGTTTGTAGTATGATGCACATGACTGGCTTCCTTGGAGGTGACTATGCTCACTCAAAGGGATGGGATTGCTTCAAGGATGGTCATACTGGCTTCTCACCTGAGATACAGAATTTCAGAGATATCTTCTATCGTCACAAAGATGAACTAAGATCCGAACGCGATCAGGCAAGGAGGGAGCTTTGTAGGGTTCTTGCTATGAATCCATCTGCTGATGGAACCGATAGCAGTAATCCAATTTTTCACTCTGTTGTCCGTGGATGGGACTGTTTCAAGGAGGACGACAAGTGAGCGAAGAAGAGCGCGAGTACCTGAACGAAACGATCAAGAACCTCAACAATCAACTCGTTGATGCGTTGCGTGAGCGCGACGAGGCGAGGCGGATGTATTGCAGACAGACCGCAGATTCATTAGAGAACTATAGAGAGCCAGAACGAATTGCAGATGATCGTGGATGGGACTGTTTTAAGCAGGAGAACACAAATGGCTAAGCGCATCAAGACCGACCCCGAAATTGAATACCTTCTTCCCCTAGTTGGCGGTGTTATCACTCAAGTTCTTGTTGATGGTCAGGATTATGAAAGCTGCTATGGCCTGCGAATTGAAAAGAAGGGCAGAAAGTTTGACTGTCTAATTATGCGAGATCCCGAAGGAAATGGACCTGGACACCTTATGATTTTGGAGGATGAAGGCAATGGGTAAGATCTTTACAACCGAAATTGACATTAATGCCCTTAGGAGCGAGCCACTTAAGTCAGATCTTGAGTGTTGTTTTGGGCGAAACTGTCTCCTTCATGTGGAGTTTGAAATTACCAAGTGGGATCTGTTTCCACCAGAGCCACAGTATGGCATTTTCCATAGCCGATACGAGCCTCTGATCGTAGAAATCATTTCCATTCTTTGCGAAAGGATTGATGTGGACTATACAGCAATTGAAGAAGAAAACTACGATGTAAATAAACTCAAGTCTGTTGTTTCCAAGCACCTTGAGGAAATTTGCATTGAGGACGCCCAAGACAACGATTGGGCTTCACAGGCTGCTGAGCATTACTCAAATGTAAATGCTGAGCATCGTATGGAACAGGCTCGTGAAAACGAATTGGAGTAATTTCAAATGCCAAGAGTAATTATGCTAATTGATGTCTCAGACGAAAAGATTTCAGAACTTTGGTCGAACTTTGAAAAGATGGTTGAAGACGACTCAATTCAGTCATTCTTTTCTTTGTGTCAAGACGGTCAAAGTTTGAGCCACGAGCTGCCGTCTTTCATGATCCAAGAGCAGAACATTGCGGACATTCTTGAGATTCTTGAAAGCAATTTTGTGGATCCAAAGAAGCCTTATAGTGAAAATTATAAGACGGGGGAGGAACACATGAGTTTGGAATACCAGGAGGAGCAGCGACAGGCATGGTATGATCATACATACGGTCCGGACCTTGAAGACTACCTAGACAATGATAGATTTGACGATGATGAAGGAGATTGACATGGACAAAAAGTATCCAGATTGGCATGGCTCACCTTACGACAGAGGATCTGCAGACGCTTGGTATAATCGTCCACGTGATCCACATAAGTATCCAGACGGAACCTACAAGGGTGAAAGGATTTCCTTGACTGATCCAGATGAGATTGAAGCGTACATGTTTGGTTACCAAGAAACTTGGATCGCTGGACTTCATAAGGATTGGGGAGGTATCTAAAATGGATCCAAAGATCGACAAGAAGGTTGCAAAAAGCATTGGCGTTTACATCAGTGACATTTTGCAGAAGGCTAGCGCAAAGATGACCGAAGAAGACTTTTTCTTTATTGAAATGCGCGCAGATGCCCTCATGGATTACGTCCACAACAATTCAATAACCGAAGAAGAGCGAGAAGCAGAAAACATTCTTGACGAGCAGAACTCAAACTATTTCAAGGATCTAGGAGTCTAATGAACAAGCAAATTGCTGAACAATGGTCTGCAGCGTTGCGATCTGGTGAGTATAAGCAGGGAGGTTTTATGCTTCTTTGTAATAATCACTTTTGCTGTCTTGGTGTTCTTTGTGATCTTCACGCAAAGGAAACTAGAAATCACTGGGCTGAGGTCGAAGACTCCAATGAGAAAAAGTATTTAGATGAACCAGCTCTTCTTCCTCAAGAAGTAAAGACCTGGGCTGAGATGAGGTCTCATGATGGAAGCTTGGGCGGCACAACGCTTGCATATATAAATGACAACAGTGGATTTTCGTTCAAGTCAATTGCAGATATAATTGATAATAACTGGGAAGATTTGTGAATACAGACCATTACAAAAGTCAACAAAGCGACTCTGAAGAAACCGCAGACAGTTCACTCAAAAGGTCTATTGAAAGAGTCAATGACCAATACAGTACGGTACTCAAAAGACTTGCTGAAAGCGAACGACAAGAGAAAGAAGGCGCAGATTGATCGATCAACATAAATTCATGCTTGATATTTGCGAAGCCATTTTTGCTAACAAGCCCATTGGAAAGGTTTTCGATGCTCATGCAATTGCCCGTACTGAACAACAGATTGATAACGGTGTACGATCTGAAGAATCTGCAGAACGACCTGTTGCTGTTCAAGAATCTAAAGCAAGCTGATACGGTTCACGGTGGTTTTTCAGCGCCATCAAAGATGCCAGGATGGGGATACGGACTCCCATCAAGCAAGTGTAAAACCGGATCTAAACTCAAAGTTGTCGCTGGATCTGTTTGCTTTTCTTGCTATGCAGCAGACGATTGGGATTGGGTTAGACAAGGTAAGCACCACTCCAACTACGCTTGGCGTAATGTAAAGGCTGCTAACGCAAGACGATTTGAATCGCTTTTTAATTCAATGTGGGTTCCTGCAATGATCTTCTCAATTAATCGAAGATCTGACAAGTTCTTTCGTTGGCACGATAGTGGTGATCTTCAATCAATCGAACATCTAAAGAACATCTGCATTATTTGCGATAACACAAAGAACACCCAACATTGGCTTCCAACGCGAGAGTACGAAATTATTGACTCTGTTGATTTTGATATCCCAAGCAATCTTTGTATCCGTGTTTCTGCGCACATCGTTGATAAAAATGCCCCAGCACGATTTGATAACACATCATCAGTAATCATCACCACAATTAAAGAAACACATAAAAATGTAATTTGCCCAGTATCAAAGAAAATTGGACAGAAGTCATGTGGAAACTGTAGGAGTTGTTGGGACAGGTCAGTAAAGAATGTTTCATACATTCAACACTAAGGAAAACAATGATCACCAAGACGATGGTATTTAATGATGTCTGCATTCCAGACGATGATGCTCTATACGAGATTAGAATTGAGGTTGGTATTGAATTTCTAAATGAGGATGAGGAAGACGATGATGAACACATGGATTTTGTTTCATCTGTTTGGGACATCAAAGAAATTCGACTGACTGACTACACTAGAAAGACAGTTACTAGTGTGCAGACATCCTGGGGTGTCGGTTTTAATCTTGTAGATAAGAAGGAAGTTGAAAGGGTTAAGAAGTTTGTTAGCTCTTTTGATTTTGCTGAATATGTCTACGATACACTGAGTCAAAACTGTGGGTTTACAGTCAATATGAAAGGAGATGCTTGGCTATGAAGGTAATTGTCGTTTTTGATTATCCAGAAATCAATGATGTAAATGGCCCACTTGCAGATGAGGAAATTGATACTTTGACCATTGATCTAAAGAATCTTGCTAAGGATGTTGGATACAAGTGGTACATTGATGATGTGGTAGGATAATAAAAGGAATCCAATGACGATTTGGACAGTTCTTGTTGAAGATGACGACGGAAACGTTTCAAACACCTACTGCTTTACGGAAGCTACTGAAGCAACCAAATTTCAAACTTACGTAAACGAAGAATCCAATACTGGGCTGACGGCATACACAACCTGTGAAAATTGGCTATTTGAAGACGGTCAATCAGCAATTGACAATGTTATTGAATATTACGGAGAATAAAATGAGTGAATTTGTTACTGTCGTTGTTCTTAATGATGGCGAAACTTTTACTGATGTTCGTGGATGTTCTATCTGCATTGTCCCACTTGAGCAATATAATAAGGTAATTGACGAAGGTGGTGACGCAAAGGATTTTGAACCTGTAGTTGAAATCGGCCTTGACTCAATCGGAGGTATTCAGTGACTGCACTTTTTAATCGTTACCTTTTCAACAACAGAACGATTCCTAGCATCAATGGCTTCACAAATATGAGGAGGATGCCATTTGCAGATATGCCAGGGTTTAATACCTGGGTTCATGTATGGTCTCGTGCATATAACGGTTTGACTATTGGTTGTGAAATTTATGTTTGTGATTCTGTCTTTAGTCGAAAGAGCTACAGTGGCTTACCATATAACACCTCCACAATTTTGCGATGTTCTCTTTGGCTCAATAGCGAGAACAAGAATGATTCAGTAACAAACTTTAAGATTTGCAGTAGTTATGGTAATAGACTTGTAAATCCTGAGGCAAGCTTTGAGGAGTTTAAGAACATAACTACAGAGATGACAGAGGTGATTAGGAAGCATCTCTAGTGTATTACAATCATGGCATTGCAAATACGTCAAATAAAGTCCGATAAATCATTAGGGCTTTTCTGGAACGGAAACACATTTTCTGCTGTTGGTGCAGCAAAAACATTTACTTCTTTCAGATCTGCTGCCGTAGAATCTGCTAGAATATCTGTGTCTTTTGGTGTTCAGACTGAAGTAATTGAATCTGTTTTAGACGAAGTCGAAGCAGATGCGCAGTCTGTCAAGTATAAAACAATTCAAGAAGTTGGTAAAAAAATAGCATCCGTTAATATTGAACCTTTATCGCAAGATGAAACTTTTAGAAAAGCATGATCTCAAATATCACACCCCCAACCGTTGAACGTTTTGGTTCATTCACAGAGTCTAAGTTTGGCATTTCGTCAAGTGAAGACCTAGTTTACATCTTTGACATTCTTCGCAGTAAGCTGTATTCCAACAAGATTGCGGCGGTTGTCCGTGAGTATTCGACAAATGCAGCAGATGCCAATGTCGAAAATCAAATGCGTGATCGACCAGTTACGATCACCGCTCCAACTCGCATGAGTCCGCAATTCAAGGTTCGTGATTATGGTCGCGGACTAAGCGAAGATGATATTCGCAATGTTTACTGTATGTATGGTCGCAGCACCAAGCGTAATAGTAATGAATATACTGGTCAGCTTGGACTTGGCTCAAAGAGTGGATTTGCATATGGAGACTCTTTCACCATCGTTTCTTACAAGGATGGTCGTAAGCACACATACACAGCGTACATTGACGAGACTCGTCTTGGTTCAATTGCAAAGATTTCTGAGTCTGAAACAACCGAAGAAAGCGGAATTGAAATTGTTATTCCTGTAAACATCTCAGACATCAGTTCGTTTGAGCGCGAAATTGTTCGGGCTGTAAAGTATTTCAAGGTAAAGCCAAATGTTGTCAACATCAGCAACCTGGTATTCCAGAGTGATCAGAAGCAGCTGATTTCTGGAAGTGGATGGATTATTTACGAAGAACAAAGCGGTCAATATGACAATAGAGCAGCTGTCGCTATCATGGGAAATATTGGTTACCCAATCAATGTCCAGACCTTGACCAATGGCAGTCATAACATAAATGCTCTTACTACACCAATCTGCATTGAGTTTTCCATTGGTGAGCTGAGTATTTCTGCAAACCGCGAAGAGCTTGAGTATAATGACGCTACCAAAAAGGCGATTCTTAATCGTGTAAAGAAGATTGAGGCTGAAGTTACAGCCAATGCTGAAGCAAAGATTAAGTCTTGTGCCAACATTATTGAGGCTCGTCGTACTTACGCTTCATACAATCGTCACCTTAGCTATATCATTAATGGCAAGATTAAGTGGAATGGTGTCAGTATCAGTTCTCCAAATCTTGACATCAACACAAGCTTCTGTTCTGCTCGTCTTTACAACCCGAATGGAAAGAGCGAAATTGTACACCAGATCTTTCTTGATAAGACAAATTATCGTGGTGTGGATGAGATCTTCTATCACGATGGTCAGCGTGGCAATTATGCTAAGATGACACATCATGCGAAGACAATGAACAAACATTATGTGCTTATCAGTTTCTTTGATTGTAAGGATTCTGTCACCGGTACAATCACACAATCGAACGATTGGCTGAAGCTTAATCATCTAAGTTCATCACTCTTCAGAAACGCAAGCGTTCTTCCCGAAGCACCAAAGGTAATTCGAGGCCCACGACAGAAGGGTCAGAGATTGCAGAATTGCTTCTTTATCAGAGATGAAAAGAGTCTTAAAGGCTTTGGAACTCAGTCAGAGAATTTTCATGCTGGGCAATGCGACAAGAAGCTTGGCGGCTTGTACATCAAGTCTGATCACTTTTTTGTTCGTTTGTTGGGCGCAAGGCTGAACGCAAAGGAGTTCGCCTCAATCATCAAGGCGTTCAACAAAGTTACTGGAGACACTCTAGATATCACCAAGATTCCTGTTTTTAAGGTTAGTGAAACTGAAGGCTTTGATGACAAGTGGACAGATGTGATGTCTTACATGCAAGAAAAGCTCAAGGGAAACCAACTCGTTAAATCTTTTGTGCAATTCAAGAGCGTTAATGATATATGGGAAGAACTTAACTCATACTATGGTATGGGCGTTTTCAGCAAAAACATGCTTGATGTTCTCGCTAGTCGCAGAAGCGAATTTACAAACAAGCCAGATATTCTGAAGATTATCGGCCTTTGGGAAAATGTCAAGAAATTTATGGAGGAAAACAAGAGCAAGTCCAAGAGTAGTTGCTATGATAACATCAAGGAACTTTCACGATGGTTTCCATCATTCGCTGAAGGTATCAGCGTTGAAAATGAAGACGCTGCTAGTCTTAAGTCTGAACTAACTCACAACCTCGAAAAACAATACCCACTGCTTTCGATGATTCGTAGCTTTGATCGTAACAACAAAACCAACAACCAAATCATTGATTATATCGTCAAGCTCTGAACCCAAAGGAACCACTACAATGAACACTCCATCTATCATCTGCACCGATCTCAGCATGACCGTTGTCTTCTCCGGCGAAGCACCGAAGGTGATCAATTCCGATCATCCTAATTTCCAGAAGTGCCGCGAAGCAATTCGCTCTCGTGACTGGCCCTCGCTTCATAAGCTCATCAATGTCGAAGAAGCTGTTCGTACTTACGTCTCTAGCAATGGTGTTCGCGTTGCCAACGGAACCCTCTACTACAAGGATGAGCCAATGCACGGTCTGATTGTTGATCGTGTATTCCAATTCATGCGTGAGGATCTCCCGTTTGAGCCGCTCATTCGATTCATTGAGAACATGATGGCAAACCCATCTTATCGTTCTCGTAATGAGCTTTACGAGTTCCTTGAACACGAGGGTCTTCCGATTACTGAAGACGGTCACTTCCTGGCTTACAAGGCTGTTCGTAGTGACTACTACGATATCTTCAGCGGTAAGTTTTACAACGGCATTGGGACTCGTGTTTCAATGTCGCGTCCAAATGTTGACGATGACTGCACCCGTGGATGCTCTGCTGGCTTGCATGCTGGTAGCCTTGATTATGTTCGTGGATATGGACAAGGTGATTCTAAGTTCTTGATTGTCAAGATCAATCCGCGAGATGTTGTATCTGTTCCGTCCGAAGATAGTCGTAAGTTGCGTTGCTGCGAATACCTTGTTCTTTCTGAGTTCAAGGAGCAGCTTAACAATGCTTGTTATTCTGTAGATGGATCGGACTTCTCATGGGAAGATGAGAGTGATGATGAGGATGATTGCTGTGGCAGTGACTGCTGCAATAATCCACCCAAGCCATCTGATAACGACTATCACTACTACAATTACTGAAAACACGACAGACAAACAACAAAATAATTGCTAGAATACTTTGGTATGGGGGAGGATGAGTAGCGCGTTGCTATTTCGCCTCCCCCTTAACATCAAGGACACTGAAATGAACGAATGCCATAAGCTGGACATGACGACTGGTAAGGCTGCTATGTTCTCTTCTCGCGGAATGGTTCCGTGGCACGGTCTTGGGACTGTGATTCAAGAAGATGCTGCAACATCTGCAGACGCAATCAAGTATGCTGGTCTTGATTACTCACTCTTTAAGACTCCGCTTTGGACGATTGATGGAGATGGTAACAAGATTGATGTTCCTGAAAATTTTGCAGTTGTTCGTGGTGATACCAATGCAGTGCTTGGTGTTGTCGGAAAGAACTATAAGATTTTCCAGAACAGTGAAGCGTTCGAGTTCTTTGATGGTGTTGTTGGCGAGAAGCTTGCAATCTATGAAACCGCAGGAGCAATCCACGGTGGAAAGATTGTTTGGATTCTTGCCAAGCTTCCTGCTGAACTCCGTGTTGGCAAGACTGATGATGTTACCAACTCTTATGTGATGCTTGCTACTTCTCACGATGGAAGCATGAGTGTCACTATGATGCCAACGCTTGTTCGTGTGGTTTGCAATAACACCTTTAGTCTCGCAATCAATGGTTTCTCAATTGAGCGCGGTATTAAGATGCGCCACACCAAGAATATGTCAATGAAGGTTGATCTTGCCCGTGAGCGTCTTGGTATTGTCAATAATCAAATTGAGGAATACGGCGAACAGATGAACGCACTAGCAAAGCGTAATATCAACAAGACAGAACTCAAGTCTTACATTGAGTCACTGTTCCCTGATAATGAGAATGCCAAGAACAATACTCGCACTGAAAATATGCGTGAACAGATTTACAATAATTGGGTTGAGACTGAGTTTGCTCAGATCGAAGGTACTGCCTGGGCTGCTTTTAATGCCGTTACTCGCTTTGTGGATCACCAGCGCAGCACCAAGGGCACTGATGATTCAGATCGCGCCAACAACAGGATGTACAGCGTTCTGATGTCTTCTGGTGCGGTCAAGAAGCGCGAGGCATTTAATTCTGCTCTTGCCCTCGTCTGATTTAAATAGCAACTGGAGTCAATGGGGGGTCTAGACCGTATCTAGATCCCCCAAACTCCTCATAAGAACGGAAACAGTATGAAGAGCTTTCTAGTTATTCAGCGTATTGACAATTCATTTTATGCATATCGTGAAGACGAAAACCACTTTTGTAATGTCGAACTTTTTAGAAAGAAGGATTCGACCCGCCTAAAGCAACGCATTCTTGACGATGAGTGTGATCTCAGTGCTCTCCCTGAAAATTCTTACATTGTTTTTGAAATTAAGGAAGACTAATGTCTTACCATAAGTTTAGAATTAATGCGGTTGATATGGATGGTTTTTGTGTAACAGTAACAAGAGAGCTTCCAGAATTTAATCTAGGTGTTGTTCCAGGACACGACGAGTTTTGGGTTTTGTTTAATGGGACAAAAGACGAGGCAAAGAAACTTAAGTCGTTGATTGAAGAACGCGTTTGCCCAATTGAAAAAGCATCGTATTCAAGAAGTCTTGGATAAAAACTATAATTGGTCTGGTTGGGGGTAAAACCCTGGCCAGATTTTTATGAAAAAAAGAAAGTATCCTGCCTGGTTTGTCGTATATCGCAAAATCAGCGAAAGAAAAGAAGCTGTGTATTGCGAGATGGTTTTAGATGATTGTGGTTTGAAGAAGGCAATATCATCAGCATCAAAAACGTTTCCAGAAAAAGAATACTTTGTTGAGCTTCAGAAAAAAGAGCCTTTCATCGGATGGTAAAGTACAAAATAAATAAAAGTGAACTACTAGAAATACTAGACATTATATGGGTCGTATTTATGATATCTATATTTGTGTTTAGTTATCTTGCGCTAGGATATTACATGATGATATCTCTAGATCCTTCAATAGGAATTTAATAACAGAAGGGGTTTATAATGGCAAAAATTCTTTTGGCTTGTGAAGAGAGTCAGGCGGTAACAAAGGAATTTAGGCTTCTTGGTCATGAAGCCTTCTCCTGTGATATTGCGCCTTGCAGCGGATCAAATCCAGAATGGCATTTGCAGCAAGATGTTCTGCCACTTCTTGATCAGGATTGGGATATGATTATTGCCTTTCCTCCGTGTACGCATCTAGCTGTTTCTGGTGCTGCATGGTTTGAGCAGAAAAGAAAGGATGGGCGACAACAGCAAGGTATTGATTTCTTTATGGTTTTTGCCACAGCAAAGTGTGACAAGATTGCCATTGAGAATCCAGTTGGTGTGATGTCTAGTGTTTGGCGAAAGCCAGATCAAATCATTCAGCCATATCAATTTGGCGACTCGTTTAGCAAGAAGACTTGTCTATGGCTTAAGAATCTTCCGCTCTTGAAGCCAACTAATATTGTTTCAGCAGGGGAGGTTGTGAAATACAAAAGTGGAAAGACAATGCCAAAGTGGTATGCTGATGCATTCAAGCTTTCCCCTTTTGAAAGAGCAAAGATGAGATCAAAAACATTTCCAGGAATCGCTAAGGCGATGGCTGAACAGTGGGGAGCGGTTCTATAATGAGTTATCTAAGACACCTGATGTCAATGGATGGGATATGGTACAAGACCAATATCTCTAAAGATTCTAGATTTAATCTGCCAGACGGAACATGGATTACAGCCAATGTTGCAGATTACATTAGTGAAAAGCGTATAAAAATTGGAAATAAAACGTGGCTTGCTGCAGCGGTAATTGAAAACAATGTAATCGTTGGATTGCAATTTGTAAAAGGATAATTCATGAGTGAAGAAAACACAATTGATCTTAAAAAGTTCAACATTAATTTTGCAAACACAAATGAGGTTATTAAATTGCTATTTGAAATGGAGACTAAGATCAATGTAATGCGTCAGCTTTTATGCGAATGGAATTGTTCTTCTGCACCAGTATGGGAAAATTACAGACTTAAGAGCGTTGGCGAAACAGAAAGCGATTACGAGTTTATTAACGATGATCCAGATAACAACGACGAGCACGATCCGTCAGACGCAAAGTGAATTGACTTCTGATGGTCACAATCGTGACAAACAGTCAAAAGGATCTCTTCTCCTTGATCCTGCTATGATTTCAAGGCTGACAAAATGCGCTGATATTTCAATGTCTCTTATTGAAGATATTGACTCTGACTCTAAGCATGTTTCTTTTGTTTTGCGACGAAGTAAAATTATTGCCCTTGGCGTTAATAGAAGTATGCAAACGCACCCACTGGCTCTTAAGTTTAATTGTAGATTTGGAACAATGCACTCAGAGCTTTCAGCTATTTTGAAAGCAAAGAAGTCAAACGAATTTTATAATGCAACTCTAGTAAATATTAGACTTAGCTCATCATCACTATCTGAAAGGGTTCCTATTCTTAGAAACTCAAAGCCATGCAAATCATGCCAACAGTTAATCTTGGCGTGTCCAGAAATTAGACGGGTTATTTACAGCACAGACAACGGATGGTACGAATATGCTTAATGCAGAAAAATCGCTTCAAATTGATTATGATGGAGATGGTAAATACGTTCTTATGGTTGGTGACCCTTTTATTGGTGGAGAAAATCATTATTTTTCATCGGTAAAAGATATTTTTGATTGGGTGATGAAGCACTACGGCGACACACCTGTTGAAATGAGTCAAGTTGCGCACCTGGTTCTAACAATCGAGCTTGGAGTTGATCATGACACTGACTTTGCCCATTGATAATGTTCTTGTTTTTGTGTATCGAAACCTTCATAAAAACTGCTTTTCAATTCGCGGAGAGAAGCATAAGCGTGTTCTTACGCACTATCCGCATGGGTTTATTATCAAAAACGCAAACCTAAAAGTTTCACAGGCTGGTAGGGCAAGGGTTCTGCAAACCAACCAAAAGAATGTTCACGCTGGTGTTCGCGGAATTTTCAAGACAATGCCTGATGATTACGAGCTTCCGCCACACGCAGTAAAGATTACATACGACCCATATAAGATGGCATTTTTCCATATTAAGGACAATCCACACAGGGCTGTCCATTACGCTGAGTCTGTTTATTTTACCACATCAGGTCTTTACGCGAGTGGAATTGATGATTAAGCCAATCATTATTAGTCTTGGTTGTTTAATTTCAAGTTGTTCACACCCACAATATGTAGGTGTATATACTGAAATGAGCAATCATAGGGTTTGCTGCTGCAACAACATTGGAATTCTTACAGATGCAACAATATTTGCAGGCACAGTAGCTTCGCCGTGCAAAACTGACTTTGAAAAAATGTACGATGGCAAAGCCAATGTTATTCGCGTTGATAGCATTGAAACCTTAAACACTTGTTCTGTAGTATATTTTGGTCTTGTACAGCTTACAGGTGCATCACTCCAGACGCCTTCCTTGTATCCAAGTTATGATAATTGGCTTGGTACTGGAAGTGCATCAGCGGTAAATGCAAAGCTTTATGAATATGTTAGAAATGGAGGGAAGATTGTAGCAATTGGAGATACTGTAAGCAGAACCGCTTCTGGTACCGCCGCTGGAACTACAGAAGCAAATCTGAATACCATGAATACAACATTGACTGCTTGTAGAAATGGTGTATCATCTGGACTAACTATACTTCCAGATGTGGCTACAGCTAATATCACTACATGCACACAAGCAAATCTTGGTTGTTCTTGCGCTGGAACACAGATTAACAGGTACTGGACAGGAAGGGTTCTAGTACCGTCTAATGATCCAGATGGTGAAATATTTAAGTCATCTGAAGAAGCAACTCAACACTGGATTTCTGCATTTGGTGTTGGTCACTCATCTGGTGGTATTTCGCTGACAAATGATATTTCTGCGTCATTTACAAATCTTAATAGCGGATGTATTGGTCCACCTCCTAATCCTTCGCTTTGCTGCCCAGCAACAACATCAACACTAAGACCCTTTGCTTACGAAAAAATCGAAAAGGGCTATATCATGTATCTTGGAGATAGAAATATGTTTGCTTGGCAGAGAAGCCTTGAAGGGGCTACTATCGTTCCATCTCTAGTACCATGCGGAGTTTCCAATACCACGTTCCCAACAACAATTAATTGTTTTACTGGTCCAGCAGGAGAATATACAGGGCTTAATGTTTATGAAGCAAATAAATTCTTTCTTTGGTCATTGTTAAAACCGTGCTCTAGTTGCTAAAATAACTAGCCATGTCAGAAGATACCAAGTTTAGTATCACCAAAGCAACGCAGCTGCTACAGTCTTTTTCAGGTTTAATGAAAAACGGCTGTGTATCTCTTGATGTTTACCAAGAGAGAAGAAAAGCTTGCGAAGGGTGTGATCAAGTTCAAAAAAGACCACGTGATGGTAAAATGTTTTGTGGCTCTTGCGGTTGTGGAACTAGAGATCTTGCAGCGCTTTACGATCCTACTGTTGAGGTTGAAAAAGATTATAGCCCACGGCTGTGGATGCCAAAATCTAATTGCCCAAAAGATCTTCACAAAGATGAAGATGGAACTGGAAATTACACCCCAATAGGTGGAAAAATTAAACAACTAGTTGCTTTTACAAAAGCAACCCTTGCTGAAGTTGCAGGAGTTTCTAATGCTGATGAGCAAACTGAAATGGTAAATGCAACAGCGCAAGCGGTCAAAGACGTTGTGTCCTCAGAAGAAGAAATTGACGAACTAACTAAGGAAATGGAAAATGATCAAAACAATTAACAAGTTTATGCAGCATTTGGGAACCTTTAATTTTGGTATTGGTTTTGGTAACAATTTGGTTGCTTCCACGATTCAAGTTTGGCCTTTTGTTTGGGGTCTAAACATCTCAAACACTAATGGTATGTTTGAATCTCGTGTTGGTCCAATCACAGTATCTTTTGTAACACAGCAAAAGTAATGTACAGATTACATATCGACATCCCAATGCCGTTTAACGAAAACGACGCTAGAGATTTTTCTTTGGCGATTGTTTCTATGCTTAATAAAGAAAAAATTACAAGTATGGGCATTGATCAAATCAATTATCGTCTTGGTCACGATGATGATCGACAAAAGTCCAATTACTTTATTACTAATGCCACTGGGCACGTAAACAACAAAAAGAGCAAAATCGTGCTCACAAAAGAAGAAAGTCCTGAGGAGAGCGACTAGAATAAGTACTTTCGCGTAGTGGGCGGACAGCTTCGCAGGCCGACTTATAATCGGCTCAAACCAGGGCAGCACTGGGACTACGCATTACGCCTCTATAGCTCAGATGGTAGAGCATTCGGCTTTTAACCGATAGGTCGTAGGTTCGATCCCTACTGGAGGCATTATGAAAAAAATACTATTGCTTGCTACTACACTTATTTGTTCATGCTCATCTAACGAACAAGAACCTAATTCATATTATGATGAGTTTCGTCATCAAGTCGTCATTGAGAATTGTGATGATTACACAGTAAAGATGTCGTGGAGTGACAAAGTTACCTTTGTTGATCTAGACGTTTGCATCATGCCTGAAAACAAGGAGATTCGACTTGACGCATCACACACAATTGAAGAAATCCCATGAACAATGGGGGCTTTGGTGTAAAGCAATTAAAGACTGGATGATGGAATCTAGAGATGAAATTGCTGTATGGGAAACAGAAAAAGAGGCTGAGTCTTTTAGAAAAAACCATACAGTCCATAAAGATATGTATGAGGTAAAAAACATTTATGATAAATAAGCCAATCTACACAAAGATGTGGGATCGAGATTTTGTATTAAGACATTTACAAGACTCAAAATATTCGCGTGTTATTGATATTGGCGCCAGTCATTCTCAAGACAGTTGGGCTTTTCCTTTTACGACACACTACGTCGATCTAGTTCAGCCGACAGAACAAAATAAACTACTTCATAACAAGATTGGTTTTTTTGGTAACATATCGCATCCTAATGTTTGGCAAAGGATTAAAGATGATGTTGCAATAAATGGACCATTTGATTTTGCTATTTGCACTCATATTCTAGAGGATATAGCATCTCCTGGATTTGCTTGCAGGGCAATGACACATTTTTGTAAGGCTGGATTTATTGCCATGCCATCTAAATACGCTGAACTCAAGAGACGAGAAGGCGCTTGGCGTGGATATCACCACCACAGATGGATATTTGATATTTATACCGATGGCATTTTGGCTTATCCTAAAATAAACGCACTTGACTATTCTTACAAACTTGATGAAGTTGGTAGCAAATGCAACCCTGAAACAAATGAAGAAATTCAACTTTTATGGGAAGGTGCAATTAAACTACAAGTGATGAATAACGACTTTATTAATCTTGAAATGTATCAAGGGCTACTAAATGACGCTTAGAAATTTTGGATATGCGTGTCAAAATCTTTCGCTAAACAGCGAAGGCACACCAAAGAAAGACAGGATTTTTACGGACAGGACATTGCGCCTGTCCAATTTTAATAAAGAGCGAGCGGGTGAGCTAGCAGTTCAAAACTGCGCTGATTTAATCAAGATTCTCAAGTGGAACAAAGACAATGATATAAAGTTCTTCCGAATCGGAAGCGGGATTTTTCCATTTATGGATCATCCGACGATTGGCTATTCTCTTGATGATCTCAGACCACAACAAGCTGTTTTGATACGCTGGCATATGAAAGAGGCTGGCAATTTTGCAAAGGCAAACAATATGCGCCTTTCTTGTCATCCAGGGCCATATACTTGCATATCGTCACCAGATCAAGAGATTGTAGCAAAAAGCATCAAGTGCCTTGAAATGCATAGTTTAATTGGTGACTTGCTTGGTTATGGTGATGAGTTTGCTATTAACATCCATGTTGGTGGTGTTTACGAAAATAAACATGCTACCTCTGGCCGCTTCTTGTCATCGTTTTGCAAGCTTGATGACCGTATTAAACGTCGGCTTACACTAGAGAATGATGACAAAGCAAGCATGTGGAGCATGAGCGATTTGTTTAAGATGATCGCAAAATATTGCACAGTCAAATTAGTTCTTGACATTCACCATCACAAGTTTTGCAATCAAGAATCTCTGATTGAAGCTGCAGATATGGCATTTAGAACATGGGGTGGTTTTTGCGAAGTACCGAAGGTTCATTACTCAGAGAGTAGAGACGACAACCGACCTCAAGCGCACAGTAACTGGGCTATCAATGAGATACCAGCACTTAGTGACACAATTGATTACGATGTAATGCTTGAAACGAAGATGAAAGATCAGGCTCTTATTTCGCACAGGAGACTTTATGCAAACACAAACAACGGAAACGCGCAACATAATCGACCACTACAGGTATTGGACGCATGAAGCAATAATGACTGATCTTGATACACGCAGAAATAATTTTAGCGTGTTGTGTTGTAACCTACTTAATGATTTTAATATTGCGACAGTAGTGCGAAATTCCAACGCCTTTCTTGCGAAAGAGGTTCTTGTATACGGCAATAAGAGATATGATCGCCGTGGTACAGTTGGAACCCACATTTATACAAACTTCAAACATGTAAAAGAAATTGACGATCTAAAGAAAGAAATTAAAAATCTCTACAAGATCCACAAATACTTAAGAGTTGTTGGCGTGGATAATGTTAAAGATTCGTTTTCAGTCAACGATTATTGTTGGCCCAAAAACGAACACGTACTGATGGTATTTGGACAAGAACAAGTTGGAATTCCAAAAGAAGTTCTTGATATTTGCCACGATAAAATCTATATTCAGCAGTACGGTTCAGTAAGAAGTTTAAATGTCGGCACGGCAAGCGGAATTGCCATGTACGATTATTGCTCAAAGACACTATAAGGATAAAAATGGCTACTAAAACAAAGACTAAGACAAAGAAGAAGACACTAACAAAGAATCAAATGCGTGTTGCTATTGCCAAGGATGTTATTTCACAGATCAAGACCAGGAAGATTATTCCACAGGTTGGCGTGTGGATGGAAGATCCAAAGATGGGATCACTAGAAGAAATCGTTTCTGATGGAGTAGAGCGGTACCTTGAAAGTGATGATACTTGTCGCTTAATGCCATTTCCCGCACAGGACTACACCAAGAAGGTAAAAAACTGTAGGGTTTGCGCTCTAGGATCAATTTTTGTTTCATCAGTTAATCTATTTAATGGTGTAGAGTTTGATAACGGTGAAGAGGTTTATGATTGTTTTGAAAATCTAAAAAGCTCTCCGCTTAATCGATATTTTTCATCTAAAGAACTAGTGCTGATTGAGGGCTGTTTTGAAGGAGACTCTGGGGTTCATTCAGATAGACTAGACACACGTGATCGTGGGGTAGCAATAACATTTAAGAACAAATATCCTGTTGTTAAAAAGCGTCTTGAGGCAATTATGCATAATATCATTAAAAATGATGGATTATTTAAGCCAGAACAAGAAATCACAAAAGAAGAATTGCTAGATATTATTGCCGATTATATGATGTAAATGATACCCCAATGCGACTGGGGAAGCTTGGGGCCGTAGACCAACGGCAGAGTCAATTGACTCAAAATCAATAAAGTGTGGGTTCGAATCCCACCGGCCCTATTTATGAAAAAATTCACCGAAGATAATTATCCCGCGTGGATCTGCAATGACTGCGCGAAAGAAATAAATGCCAAAAAAGCAATACGAGTATCAACATACCATACAGGAATATGTGGATTTTGTGACAAAGAAAAAGCAGTTACAGAACCACGGGACTGGGGATACCCAAACTACCCAAAGAAGAAAAACAAAAGCTGAAATTTTTGAAGAAGTAGTTTCATATACAGCTATAATAATTACCATTTTCTTTGTAATAATACCAATGCTGCTTGTTGCTGCTGCGGTTATTTCTACAGCATACTGATTTAAATTAACATGATCTGGCTAACATCTGACACACACTTTGGGCACTCAAACATTATTAAGTACTGCAATAGACCATTTTCTTCAATGGAGCAAATGGAAGAAGTTATTGTAAATAACATTAACTCAATGGTTAGTGAGCGTGATGATCTTTATCATCTTGGTGACTTTTGTTTTCACTCAAATGGAAAGAGATGGGAGACTGAGGTAAATAGAATTCTTGATCGCATTAAGTGCAAGAATGTTTATCTTTTGTGTGGCAATCACGACCCATCCGCTACATATGCTAACAATCGAACTACTTCATTCAAGGGCATATACGAATATCAAGAAATTTCAGGAAAGCATTTGTTTCTTTCAATGCCTGAGAATAGACGACACACAAAAGTAATTCTGATGCATTATCCGATTGAGTCATGGAGTAGTCAGAATTTTGGATCGGTTCATCTTCACGGACACACGCACGGTAAGCTATTTTCTACAATTAAAAATAGATATGATGTTGGTGTTGATGTAAATAACTATATGCCAATTTCACTAATGCAAGTAATGGACAAGATGGGACTGGAAAATAACTAATGGAATTCACAGATCAAAACGGAAAGACCTGGACGCCATCAGAAATGGCTGCTGCTATTCTTATTCACGTAACACTTTTTATGTCCAAGGCAGTTATTTTCTGCCTTATCTTTAATAAGATGAGAGAGGGATCACTATGACAGCTATAGTTGAAGTCAAGATAAATACGCCAGAAGATATGATTACATTCGGTGCAGCAATCAAAAATTTTGATATTGAACACCTCAATGTTTCTTCAAGTTATGGATACAGTACAGTTTCATATCAGTGCACAAAAAAAGAACTTTTGAAAATTCGAGAGTTTTGGCGTGGCATCTTTGATGGATGTCGTGTAGTATCATACTAAAGCACTGTTCCCGTAGCTCAGCTGGATAGAGCAGCCGCCTTCTAAGCGGCAGGTCGTTGGTTCGAGTCCAACCGGGAACGCTTGACCATTAAAGATAGAGCGCGATGAAAAAGAAACGGAGTAAAACAATGGCGACACTTGAAAGACGACCTGTGTTTGTACAAATGAGCGATACGCAGGCTAATGATTATATCATTTGCTATATTAAGAATAGATTTCCTAGAAGTGGACCGCTCATTGGTAAACTACCCATTTCCGAAAGAGATGATGCGGTTCAAGAAATTTATATTGATCTATGGGAAAATCGTTTCCGATATGATCCAGAAAAGGCGGACTTTTCTACATACGCCTTTAATCGCGGTCGTGGGGTAGTAAAGGATCTACTTACTAAGAAAAATAAAATTTATAGGGTAGCCTCAAAGATTTTTGAAGAGCGACCTAGGAACTTTTATATGGAAAAATCAATCAATGAGTCAGTAGAGCAGATTGAGAAAATCCTTGGCAAGATTAAACCAGAACACGCTCAGATTATGAAGATGCGATTTGTAGATGACATGACCATTGATGCTATTGCCAGGAAGATTAATTGCAGTAAACAGAAGATATATCAGGTCATTTCTAGAGCTTGTGAAGACGGCAAAAGGTGTATTAATAATTAATGAAAAGGTACAATGACGCAAAAAAGATTTTATTTGCAGACTATAAAAATATAATGTCTGCATATAGTCTTGTTTGTACCCAAATTGAGACACAAGAAAGTGAGCTTACTCCAGAACAGGTTTCAGCCAAGGCGGCTTACTATACTGTAGTTTGGAGATATCTTTCTGGTGTTTCACCTATGGTTTCAGCCATAGATAAGTTCATAAAAAATAATTTAGATACAGTATTGTCAGAAATAGATAGTGAGCTGGCAATTGCAATACTTATTGAAAGCAAGATACACGACCTCGAAAGAGCGGGTCTTGCCTCAGTCGTTCGTAAAGAAGACGGAGCTACCGTAGTAAACCTCACGGAAAAAGGTAAAGAGGTTTCAAAGAAACTTAAGCAGGATGTGCGAGAGCAATAATGATTGAAAAGTCCGACAAATCAGTTCCAACTGAAATTCTTTTTGTTCACATCACCACTAACCTAGCGCTTCATATGCAGTCCACGATTGGCAATCACCAAACGATGAATGCTGCAGAAAGAGAATACAGCATCATTGCAAAAGAGCTGAAGAAGAGCTTCTCCTTTATCTATACAGTTCTTGAATCGATTGTGATGTACGACAAGGAATGGGAAAAACAAATCACGGTTTCAGCAGCAATGCTTGCCGTAGAAGCTTTTGTAATTTCTCAACAAACCGGAATCTCCCAGGAAAAAGCAAAGGATATTGAGTTCATTCTTGAGTGGACTGCGCTACAATATAAGAACGGCACCTATCGTGCCAATAAACCAGGATATAAATGGCGAACAGCACTAATATTTCTTCTGCTCGACGAAGTCAACAACGATCAAAAACCACAAAAGCAAAAGCGCAAGGCAAAAAGCTAAAGTTTAATAGCGGAATGTACGCGCAGATGTTGTTCCCATCTGTTTGTCATTTAAATGGATGGGAATGTGCCCGTCCTCTGCTAGAAGAACTTCATTATGATTTTGTGGTTCGTGGTATTCTACGTGATGAGTTTGTAACAATTCAAGTAAAACAATGTTACTATGACAAAAACAAAGAATCATTCCGATGTGACATTCGCAAAAAAGCCGGCAGGAATAAAAAGGTTCCTTATGAAGAAGGCGATTTTAATTTCTTGGCGGCATACAACCCGATCACAGACACGTGGTATTTACTTCCGTGGGAATCCATCCGTCATATATCAAGCGAGATTTCACTAAATGACAATTATTCAAAGTACCGAGTCAAAATGGATATTCCGTTCGTTGGACCAGATCTTGGAAGAATTCGAGCAAAGAAAAACCGAAAATAAAAAGATAGCGAAACAATTTAGCTATACTGATATGAATCAAGGTGATGGGAGTATGGTACTCGTCACCACCAACAATGAAGGAAAGCCTGAGGGTTGTTTATGCAGGCACTGCTATCAGAAGTTGGATCATTTACCTTTTTCGTATGGAAAGTATGTAAGCCCTATATGCGTAAAATGTTTACGCGACATTGCTTGGATTGAAGCCCCTAAAAACACAAAGGAGAATAAGATGAAGAAGAGAATATCAAAGAACGATCCGTCAGTAGTTCAAATCAATTGGAGTGAATTTGAAGGTATGGTTAGCAGTGGTACAGCAAAGCTAGTAGCACTTGCACAAACTTACAATATTTACCCCAATGACATGCGTGATATGATTATCGCAAAGTATGGCGATAAGATTGAATTCAAGCGTGGCAAGAATGGTGGCGTTCGATTTAAGTCCGCAATTCCACAAGCTACAATGTGACATGAGCTTCAACTGGGATAAAACTAAAGTCGTATCGGTCGTTGGAAATACAGGCAGCGGAAAAACCGCTGCTTGTTTTAATATTTTATCTGCTGTAAAGGACAGAAAGACTTATATTGTTGATCACCCGTTTCCAGAGGCGTTAGAAGGAAGTGGTGTGCAAAATATACCATCCATTTCTTTTGAGGATGTTTCGGACTGTGTTATTTGGGTTGACGAACCACAACTCGTATTCCCCAAGTATGAAAGACGAAACAATGATGCGCTGTTGATGATGTGTTCCCTGGCTAGACAACGTGACATTACTCTTGTATTTTCAACTAGCGATACCCGTTGGATCAATAAAGGAATGGAGTCATATGTTGATACATGGCTCATAAAGAACCTAGATTTCAACATGGTAAAGCAGGGCAGCATTATCAAGAAAATTATTGCACATAAAAATCACAACATCATGCCATCGACCTTCAAGCTTGCACAAGAAGAGGCTATATTGTATTGTCCGAATCAACTTGATCGTCCACAGAAAGTAAAGATGGGTCTTCCATCGTTCTGGAGCGAAAAGCTGAGCAAGCCGTACAAGTATTCTGCACTCAATACATCTAAAATCTTTGGAGAATAATAATGATTGTTAAAGTAAAGCGCGAAACAGAAAACCCTCAAATCTTTTCAGTAGACCAGCCAGCAAAATACAACAATGGACATCATGAGCTGTATTGCCGATTCAATAAGTTCTCTCCAGAAATCGGCAAGAGCTACAGCGTAAAACCAACTCATCAATGGGCAGACATCAACTACAAGGAAAGTGTAATAGTTCATTGTATTGCTCTTGAGGAAAGGACAATTGATGATATCGGTTCACTTCGAAATTGATGGCGATGATTACTCAACAGAGATAGAATATGATGATGAATCAGAGATCACCGATGATTTGGCGTATAGAATATTATACTGTTCTCAAATTTCAAAGGACTGTTTTCTTGATGCCGCCGATGCACTTGCTCCAATAATTGGTCTTGAAAAGACACAAGCAATGGTAAAGGGTGTTCTTGAAAAATCATCAACGTTAATTGAGTCTCGTAATGATCCGTCAGACACAGTAATACAAACTGTATTTTTAAATAATGACAACGAACGAAGAAATGATACGAGCGATTGAATCAGCAAGAGTTTTCTTGTATGATTTAATGAACTCCAAGGCCACGCCTAAAGTTCCAATTTATATTAGAGAACGGGCGCGAAGAGTAACTAAACATTATCCAATGAGTACTACTGATCTGCTTCTTCATTTGAATAAAAGTGCGACAGAAGTGCGAGAGAAGTGCGAATATTTCAATAAAACCGATAAGAAAAACCAATGACTACTAAGAAAAAGAAAACCAAGACTTCCACTAAAACTTTGAGCCTCTTTCCAGAACAAGGTGTGCTAGCACTCATCATGAATGTCGCCGTCACCACTATGTTTCTCGGGACAGCATTTATGATGCTTATGTTGTGTATTCAGATAGCAGAAAAGATCACTATTACCTTTGGAAAGTAACCCTCTCATGGAAAACTACCATATCAATCTCGTCATAACACTAGTTGTAGTATCAATTTGTGTTGGAATTTTTTTATATGTACTTGTTTATCCAAGAAAGAACTCTAATGGCTGTTAACTTCGTAGGCGACAATGATCACGGTGATACAGTTCCTCCGACTGATGTTCTATTGCAAATGATTAAAACACTCCGTGAGGATATTGTGCATCTTGCCTATGAACTTAACGAAATCAAAGAGGGCTTTGAGGGCTGTTGTAATGCCTGCGAACCTGTTGGCTTAATGAACAAGAAATTGCAGGAAGAACGCGAAACTTATTTCACAGCACATGATGAATTGTTGGCGCAGATAATTGAATTGAGATCTGAGCGCGACGATGCGAGACGAGAAGTATGCGATCTCAAGACATTTAACTTTGACAACACTATCTCCGCATATCGTTATGCCGACCTACGAAAGTGGGACTGTTATAAGGATCGCACCGATGACTAATAAACACAAAATGACCCAAGAGCGTTGGGACTATCTTATGCAGCCATTTGATGGCGATGAGAGCTTCATACTGACAGCACAGGAACTAGCCGATGGATGGCATTGGTGCGATGATTGGGATGGGCTTCTCATTCATACCGATGAAGTTGAGTTCCAGCATTGTAAATGTGAATTTATGAACAGGTTCCGAAAAGACAAATAAATAATATAATGCATTACAAAACCGTCTTTCTTTCAGACTTCCATTTAGCTTCTAAAAAAGCTAAAACAAAACCTTTAATTGCGTTTCTCAAGAACAATGAATTTGATAATATCTTTTTGGTTGGAGATATTATTGATATTTGGAGGTTTAAGCAAGCCTTCTCCATGAATTCTGAGAAACAAAATCATCATATGGAAGTGATCGAAAGATTGTTGAAACTTTCTCGTAAGGGTACAAAGATTCATTACATCTATGGAAATCATGATGAGTTCATGGCAAAGTTTTCAGGTCATCATATCTTTGGTAATGTCAGTTTGAGTGAACGAGAAGAATATACTACTTCTTCAGGAAAGAAGTTTCTTGTTCTTCACGGACACCAATTTGATTTCCTCACAAAGTTTCCAGTCAGCTCTTATATTTATAAACTCGGTGACTATGGATACGAGTTGATATTGGAAATTAATGATTGGTTCAACTGGTGCAGAAGAATGATGGGAATGCGATACTGGTCTGTCTCCAAGTATGTGAAGATCAAAGTAAAGAGAGCGGCCCAGTTCATCGAAAGCTTTGAAAGCGTTGTTATTAAATACGCCAAGGAAAAGAAATATGATGGAGTTATCTGTGGGCATTTGCACGAACCAAGGTTGTATACTGTAAATAATATTACATATGCTAACTGCGGCTGCTGGACAGAGAAAGACAACTGCACATTTCTTTACGAAGACTCAGATGGATCTTTAAAACTGGACACCTATGCGATCCATTGATCTTTTTATTGAAGAATTTAAAAGAGTGTCTGTACTCACTATTTGTTTTATGATTATAATTCCTTTTATGCTATTTGGTGGCATTGAAGGAATGATAAAACAATTTATCACAAAGAGAAGAAAAACAGGATGTGAAGTCTAATGGTAGAACAAACCGTACCATTTTGGTGGTTTGCTTGTGCCACCTTACTACCCTTCATTGCTCTTGGGATTGCAGAAGTCTTAATTTACTTTAAAGAGACATACAAAAAATAATAATTGATATGGTAAAAGAGAAAAGTTTTGTTGTTTTTACCAAGCTTGTGCGCCACAATATACAAGAAACAAAATGAAAAAGAAAGTTGACTGGACAAAAAAGCCAGAGATTCGCTGGGAAAAAAAATTATGTCCTATCTGTAATGAACCAACTGGTGAAATGAGCAGATGTCACGATCCAAATTCTAAGAGAATATTTGATTCCGCTGATGAGGATTCTCCGTTTCCAAAGACAATAGAAGTAAATGGAGACCTCCTGCCTCTTTTTAGTCCGCAATGTGCTTTTAGAAAAAGTAATGACTTTATGGTGTTTGTAAATTTTCCCATCACTTATGATATGGCTGATTCACTTGGTTCCATAGATGGTGTAGAGAAAATATTAGTAAAATCACCCTATCGAATGTTCGTGACAATAGCAGAGCAGTTTGATGAAACTCAAATAAAACAGCAGTTTAATAAAGCATATAGAGATCATATAAGCGAGAAAGCGAAAGAAAATGAAGATAAAGATTCTTGACCACGGACATGTTCAGCTTGTTGAGCATATGGGTAGTGATTTAACGGTTGTAAATTCAGCTCGAGTGTCTTTTAACAAAGAGAGTGATTGGGCGATGGACTATCCATTCGGGGAAAGTGATGAAAGCCCAGTTAAAACACTTTCACAAAAAGACAAGAATCTAATTAAATATCTTGCTGAACACAAGCACTGGACACCATTTTCGCATCCTCAGATTACTCTGCGAATTAAAGCTCCAATCTTTGTACGCACACAGCTTTTTAAGCACAAGGTTGGTTTTACTGAAAATGAAGTAAGTCGTCGTTATGTTTCAGATACGCCACAGGTATATCAGCCGCGTTGGCGTGGTGCTCCAGTCAATGGGGCAAAGCAAGGGTCAGAAGATTTTCTTGAATTTAATGAGGATCTTGATACTATTAATCGTCACTACCAAATGGCAGTCGAGGAATCTATGTGGAGTTATGAAGAACTATTAGCTCATGGTGTTGCTCCAGAGCAAGCAAGATCAGTGCTTCCCCAAGGAACTTACACGGAATGGTGGTGGACAGGTTCTTTGGCGGCTTACTCACGTGTATATCTACAAAGATCTGACCAGCACGCGCAGTGGGAAGTTAGAGAATATGCCGACGCAATAAGTAAGATAATCGCGCCGTTATTTCCGGTTTGTTGGGAGCAGTTAAAAAATGTCAAAACGGCAGGAACTACTAGAGAAAATAATCATAACAAGCCTGTCGCTAAAGTCGAACGGCAATAAGATTGTTTATGATTACGCATTTGTCAACGAACATGGCTTTTATGGCTGTGTTGTTGATACTGCGTCTTTAGATTTATTTGAGCCTGGACTTCCACAAAATAACCACCTTATAGCGTCAATCAACTACCCGTATCAGGGTCTTAGCAAAGATAGTGTACTAGACTGTCTTGTTAAGACCTTTTCTATTAGGGGTAGTTCGTGTATGGGGGTAATTACTAGTTTAGATAAAAATGATGTTGAGTCTTGTAATTACGAAAAAATAAGGGAGTTTTTGCTTGAGCTATCTGATTTATCTGCGGTTGAAAAGAGAGTTGCGGTGGAGTTTTCTTGGCTTAAATCCGACGAGCAACTGTCTAAGCTTCTTAGTGTAATTGCTCCGTATGAAGATATACGGCTTGTTTTTTCTGGTTTTCTTTCTAATCCAAAAGACCTCAAAGAGATAAAGCAGGCATCCAAAATATGTAAGGTGTCTGGTTTTGAAAACTACGAATACTTTGGTTCTGTCCCTAATAAAATAGGGAATATATTTACCATATTTGACATGGGATATAAGCTTGTAGGAACTCCATCGGCGGCAATTCCAAAGCTTCTACTAGATAAATTATGATTGGTATTAAAAAACAAACTAGTGTATTTTAAAACAAGAGGATAAAAATGGCAACCAAATCAACTTCTAGTGCAACCACATACACAACCGCTGAATCAAACTACGCTCAGACCGCTCGCGGCCTTGGTATCAGAAGAAATCAAGACACTCCACCAAGCGCAACATTTGATAAGCTTGGTAATTTTTCTAGCCTTTCAAAGGCAGATGTCTCTGTACCAAGCTATGTAGAAAGAACTTTTGCTGCTGGTTCATTCACTGCAAGAGTTGCTGGCTTCGCCCAGTCAGAATTCCGAAGAAAGCCTGGGGATACAGCTCTCGCTTCTGCTCAGCCATTGGCTGGCAGTGTAGAGCGAGTTCCTGATGGCGGCACAAGAACATACAGCCTAATTAAACAATACGATCTTAAAGAGAACAAGCAGGATGGTGAAAACACTAGATGGATAGATCTTTACGGTCGTGTTCTTGAAGTTAACGGATCTAACATAGCAATTCTTGGCGACAAAGCCGCTAACGCTGAACCCACATCCACAACTTTTAATGCAGATACAGCCTCTGGTAATGAGACATACGTTAGAAATAAGGGTCTTACTTACTACACAAAGTACACTGGCGGAAACAAATCAATAGGTGGGGTTGAAGTATTCAGCGTAGGCAAAGGATAAAAGGCATAAAAAATGTCAACAAACATAACAACATTAAATAACAATAAAAGCGTCTTTAAAGGCTCTGGGAGAGACGTTGGTATTAACAACGGTATTGAAAATCAATCCGTGTTTAACACACAGCCAAGCAAGGCGTTTACTTCCTTTAGAGGTCCAAAACAACTGCAAGTTTCAGCTGGTACCACAGAATCATTCGGCGGTAGATCAATGCAGATGGATGATGATGATGAAACTATTTCCATTAAGTTTAACTCTCCATCAGAGTGCTTTACTGGTAATGGTGGAATATTTATAGCAGAGCACGATTTCATCATTGACAGCATAAGATTTAGATCAAGCAGCCCAAACGTTGCCTCACTTTCAGCAACACTCTTCAAATCAAATAGCGGAACTGCTTTTGATAATGGTACAGCCATTACTTCTGCGATGAGTTTAACAACAGCGGCTCACACCGTTGCAACTGGCGTTTTGCTATCAGATACTGCTAGAACTGTTGCTAGAAACCAATCCGTTGGTTTAAAGTTTGAAGGAACTCCAGATGAAGCTTCGGGTGTAATGTTTAGCATTAAGGCCAGAAGAATAATCCCTGGAACTAGAAACAATAACTACCTAGAATAAGGATAAACATGTCAAATATTAAAGACCTGATTTCAAAACTTCAACACGCCGTTGGTCAAGACGAGATGGGCATGACACAAATGCCAATGATGATGCAGCAGACTCAAATGGGTGATGATGCCCCTGCTATGTCTCCAGAGGCTATGCAAATGCCTATGGAGATGGGCGAAGAAGAGATGCCAGAAATGGAAGAAATGGACACTTCTGAGGTCGATGAAGAAACCAAAGAAATGTTTATGAGTGATATAAACGCACTTATTGTAAACGCTGGCGAGATTGCTCAGCATGTAGAACAGGGTAAAGAAATAGAAGCTTGGATGCTTGGTAAAATAACACTTGCTGCAGATTACATTTCTGCAGTGAGAGATAACTTTATTGGCGATAAGTAAATAAAACTAAACACTTAAAACAAGAACCGGCAGAAATGCCGGTTTTTGCTATACTATACTCGTGATAGCAAATATATATACTATTATAAGCCCACTTAGCGATGATTATTATTTGAGCGGTGGTCATACAACTGGAAGAGATTTGATACAGGCTCTTAAGAACGTTGGTTATTACGTCAATATTATAACTCCAAATGATCAATTTCAAGAACCTGAAAGAGCTGATCTTTGTATTTTCTTTGATCTATTTAACGACCCAAGCGGATCAAAATGGTTTGGTCCTAGCGAGCAAAAACAATTCTTAAATACTAAGACCCCAACAGTTGTTTTTGAATGCGCATACACTGGTGCAACACCAGAAGATTACGGTGGCTGGAGACTTGCTGATAGTGATAGATATCAACCTAATGCTATAAAAACATTTATGGCTGCTCTTATGAGCAATAGTTTTGCAAATATCTTCTTGAGTCCACTTCATTATCACGAGTGGTGTCGTTTTATTGGTGGTATTATTCCAAATGGATTTAACTACTTTCAAAAGGTGGATCACAAGATATTCTACAACACAGAATCCGAAAGACCTATAAATGTACTTTACGTTGGAGCAATAACTGAAGCAAAAGGTGTTGTTGAGGCTCAATATATGTTTGGAAACAACATAAAGTTTATAGGACGAGGAGATCTATCTCTTATAGATCCAGAAAACTATATAGGGGTTGGAACACCAGAAGAAGTTGCCAAAGCAATGAATGCAGCAAAATTCTTCTTGCATTTGCCCAATTGGAAAGAGGCTTCTGCGCGTACCGTTGTAGAAGCATCAATGTGTGGTTGCCGGCTATTAGTAAATGAAAATGTTGGAGCCTGCAGCTTTGGTTTTGCAGATATTCAAAATCCAAATCACGGCATAGACTCATTTAATCAAATGGCTAAAATATTGCAAGCGAGAAAAATAAATGCTTGAGCAAATAATTAAAGAATCAAAAAAGATACTTGACATAGGGGCCAATATAGGACAAACCTTTCTTGAGTATAAATCAATAAATCCGCAAGCAAAGATCTTGTCTATTGAAGCAAATCCAAGATGCGAAGACTCATTGCGGGAGTGTGGTGCTGACTATTTAATTTGTGCTCTTGGTAACGAACAAACAAACAAAAGCTTCTTTATTAATAGCTCCGAAAAAACCTGTCAAGGCGCTTCTTTCTTTAAAGAAAATACTCAATTTTACGAGGATGGACAATACGATACTATTAATTTAGAGACAATCAGACTTGATGATCTTCTTGGTGATAGCGATTTTGATCTAATTAAAATCGATACTCAGGGATCGGAAATGCCAATAATTTGTGGTGGCGAAAGTGTTATACAAAAGGCAAAGTGGGTTCTTCTTGAGCTTCCTGTTGTTGAGTACAATAAAGGTTCGGAAAGAATGCAGGGAATAACCAAGAAGATGATGTCTATTGGTTTCCTTCCACATTATGTTGTTGGTGAAAATAAATTTGGTAAAACCATAGTTCAAATTGACGTTCTTTTTAAGCGAAATGAAAACGCAAAGAAGATCAAAAGCATTCTTTTAGATAAATTAGATGACATTATAAAGTGCGTTAAATATTTCAATCCAGATTTTTATATTGAAATTGGGTGCTATAGACTTGGAACATCGATAGATGTACTGATGTCATCACAAGCAACTTCGTATTTTTTCCTAGATCTTTTTGATTCCGCATCAGTCAACGAACTTCCGCCAGAGGAAAAGCCTCTATCAATAGAAGAAGCCAAAGATATTGTCAATACTATATCACCACTATTTAGTCCATCAACATCAATCTCACTTGTACAAGGAGCGTCCACACAAACTCTTCCAGGTGTAATTGAAAAAATAAATAACCCAGACAAAACAGCATTTATTTTTATTGATGGTGGTCATTCCTACGAAACAGCATTAGAAGATATGAAAAACACATTGCAATTTAGTGGTGATATTATTGTTGCAATTGATGATTTTAAATTTAGAACTGTGTATGCTGCCACACTTGGGTTTTATGAAATTGCCACTTCAAATGGAAGACGGCCTGTTATACTTGAAGGACTTAATGAAAATCTTTGTGTAATGAAAGTTCCTAAAAATGATAGTAAAGCTAACTGAATCTGAAATAAAAATATGTGAATGGCTTGCGAAAAACAGATACGCCTCCAATAGAAACGGGGGCGTTTCTGATAAAAAGATTGGTCCTCAGTCATGTGAAGAAACAGACCTAGAGGGAATATGTGGAGAGTTTGCCTTTTGCAAGGCGGTAAATCTGTATCCAGATATGTCAATTAGCCCCCGAAAGGGCGGTGATGATGTACTATTTAACGGCAAGAAGATTGATATTAAAACAACTAAGTATAAATCCGGTAAACTTTTGGCTAGACGATCCAAGAGCGAAACACCTTCAGATGTTTACGTTTTAATTGTTGGTCAGCGACCAAACTATAACATAGTTGGATGGTGTTCTTCTGCAGATCTTATACAAGACAAAAACTTGATTGATCTTGGTTATGGAAAAACATATGGGCTTGAGCAGCGTGTACTCAGGCCCATAGAAAGTTTTATAAGATAATCTTTACATCATTCTAAATGGCGGTGCAGCTTGTGGTGTAACTCTCGATGGAATTGGTGTACTAAAAACAGGGGGCTGTGATGAGCAATAATAAGCCCCAATACGCCCTATTACAACACCAGATACGTTCTGGCAAAAAGCGTATTCGCAGGTTCCAGAAGGGCTTGCTGGTATATCATAAGATAGCGTATAGTTTCCTCTACATCTATCGCCTGTCGCACTAACAATAACACGGTCTGGTTTATAAAAACCTGAGGCTGAACCTGAAGCTGAGCAATATACGCAAACGTGTCTTGCCATACCGGCAACTGTAAAGTACTCTGCAGCAGCAATATTAAGTTTTGCGATGTAGTTTTTCATTGTTTTATTTTTTTGTAAATAACCTCAGTTGTTTTATTAACTCACCAGCAACTTTCTTTTGCTCGTCTCGGTTTCGCATCTTTTGCTCGTTTGGGTTTTGCTGAAGTGGATTTGGCGCTAAACCGCAATTGTTGCCACCGATTTGTTGACAGCTTTGTCCTGGGTAAAAATTCCCCTGACAGTTATTTGTTCCAGCGACTTCTGTACAAGTAAAGCCACCAAATTCTCCAGCTGGCGCGCAACAAGCTCCCGCTGAAGATACAGCAAATCCGCATTTAGCAATATAAAGCTGACGAATTATCTCAACCAGTCGTGCAATTTTAGCAAGATCATAGCCGTTGGAGCATGGTCCATTTCCGTCCATACCGCCATCAGCCTCGTTGCAATTCCAGAATCTTACATATCTTTCAGCTAGACCACCAGGACCAAATACGGAACCCCAAGTGCCTGGATCTGCAGGGTCAAATTCAGGGTGGTTTCTTTGCCAAGTTAAAGGCAGATCTCGGTCAGTAACTTGGCCTTCGCCAGTTATCGAACCATCAAATGGTTGGCCAACGAACACGGTGTAGCACCCGGCGACCGGTGCTTCTCTGCAATACATGGCACTAATTATAGTGGTGTACACCATAAATATAGTGTAATTATCATCATTTGGAATTTCTACTCCACAAATGCTATAAGAGCCACCACCGCCTCCACCGACCATGAGACTTTCATCTACTTTTTCAGGCCTTCGTAAAAGAGTTGGAATTGGCGGTGCTTTAACTGACTTTGAAATATTACGGAGTTTATTTTCAATTGAATCTGACATTTTATTTACCTGTATAAAATACACCTATTCAGATACCAACTTAATTTTTATGACCTTTTAAGTGAGGACATAACCATATCTATTGCTTCTTTCGGTCTTTTCACTTGATTGCTTTGCTGAAGCGGATTTGGTGCTAAACCACAATTGTTTCCATTGATGTCTGCACAGCTCTTTCCAGGATAAAAATTTCCCACACATCCAGTGCTTGTGGTTGAATCACATCTAAATCCGCCAAATTCTCCATCAGGACTACAGCAAGCGCCAGTCTGAGAAGCTACAAATCCGCATCTAACGGCGTAAAACTGACGAACAATATCAATAAATTCACGAATAGTTTCCTCACTATGACAAGGTATTGGTTGATAGTTTTCGTCCCTTGGGCAATTAGCGTATCTTATCATACGATCAACAAAACCACCAGGACCAAATACGGAACCCCATGTTGCCGGATCGTTAGGATTAAACTCTGGGTGTTCCCTTTGCCAAGTCAAAGGCAAATCCCTATCCGTTACGGTTTGTTGAGATGGCATCGAGTCGATAGGTTCTGAAGGGTATAGTGGTTCGCATCCACCCTCTGGTAGAGGTCTGCAATACATCCAAGGTATTATATCTCGGTAAACTTCTCGCACGTCGTAGTGGCCAACTGCTATACCATTGTCATATTCTGCTGGATATGTTATTCCACAAAGAGTGGCCATAGGCCGCGTCGGATCTTCTTTTACCGTACTAGGCTTTTCTAAACGGGTTGGTGGAGGAGCCGCTTGTTTTACAGCCACTAATTTAATAATGTCTTCTATTGATCTTTTCATTTTATTTTTTTTTAAGTAAAGACATCACCATGTCCATTGCTTCTTTTGTCTTTTTTGTTTGGTCGTTTTGTTGGATGGGATTCATTGCAGAACCGCAATTATCGCCACCGATATCTGCGCATGTTTTTCCAGAATGAAAGGTTCCCTGACATTCATGGCCGTAAGTTTGAGAACATCTAAAACCGCCAAATTCACCATCTGGACTGCAGCAAGCGCCTATCTGCTCGCCTGGATTTCCGTTGCATCCGCTCTCCAACATTTTTCTCTGCAGTAATGTTGGGCGATATCTACCATAAATTCCTGAAAAAAACTCTTCCCACAGTTGACGCATAGTTATTCTTGGAATGCTAGAAGCGTATGCTTCTGGATCAAATGGGTTTGCCTGGCCGTATCCCCATATAGTTTCATATCCCAATGGAGCATGTTGACTAGGAGACCAGCTACCATCTGGGTTTCTTATTCTTGTTAAATAATCCCAAGCAAACCATCTGTATCGCTGGCCAGTAAGAGTTTCTGGATTGCCAATCCATTCTTCTTCGGTATATCCAAACCCTTCTAATTCTTCTTTACTTGGGCATCCAGGCGGATAAGAAGAATACGCTGGAGGATCCCAGGTTGGATTAGTTTGATCAGGATTCAAATTACCAGTACCATTACTCCAGTGCCAGTTATAACACGGATTGCTATAAGCAGCTATGCAAGCACAAAATGCTGGTGGTGAAGCTCCCCTGCAAAGCGGGCAATCTCCATATGCAATACTATAATTTACAGTTGAGTTATAAGATCCTGGCTCACGACCACCCCATAAACCAGGTTGACCCATTCCAAGTACGGCATATCCGCAACCACGTTCTCCAGGTCTCCCGCCGCCTTTTTGTGCTACTTCACCAGGGCCTACCTCTGGCTCTAATGGAACAGGGTCGTATAAGGGCGCTAGTTCAACTTTGGCTATAAGTTTATTTAGTATTGATTCTAATGATCTTTTCATTTTATTTTCTCTTCAGTAATGAAACCACCATATCCATTGCTTCTTTCGGTCTTTTTACTTGATTGCTTTCTTGAATGGGATTTCGTGCCAAACCACAATTATCGCCTCCAATATCCGCGCAGTTCCTTCCAGGATAAAAAGTCCCATTACATTGATTACTAGTGGTTGAGCTACACGTAAAGCCACCAAACTCTCCAGCGGGCGCGCAACACGCACCATTGGTGCGCAAAAGAGGAATACCAAAGCATCCCATTTCCTTCATTCTCCTATCTCGAAGTGTTGGATAAAAAGTACCACCTCCGTTAGGCCCAAACCAATAAGCCCATATATCACGCATGTACCAGCGCCGTCCATCAATATCTGTGCTCCATAAGCTGTCTGGATCAAGTGGATGAAAATTTGGATTGCTACCACCATCTGTTTCTGGATCTCCAGGCCAATTGTATAGCCCGTGAAAATCATATTCGCCTAGTTTACCATCGGCGGTTCTTGTTAACCAAGGCCAGCTATTCCATATATATCTTTCGCCACTAAGTGTTTCTGGATTACCAACCCATTCCTCCTCGGTGTATCCAGGACCGTCCATCTGTTCAATACTAGGACAGCCCTCTGGCATATTTGGAAAAGCTGGAGGCAGTGTAGGTGGTTGTGGATCAGGATGGTTCCGCCATGGTATATGCTCTCTATAGCATGGATTGTTATAAGCCCTCAAGCAATCACAAAATGGCTGTGGATTTGTGTCACATATTTTGCACATGGGATTAGCCAGCATTGGCCATGCCCATGGCCCACCATCCCAGTAGCTGCATGTTTCTGCCCCGCGTAATCCACTACCACCTTTTGGTTTAATAGAATCAACAACAGGCTCATCTACCATTGGCGTTGGCTCATATAACGCAGTTGGCTCTGGTTTTTTAAACGCAATTAATTTGCGAATTTGGTCTTCTAATTTCATTTTTTGCCTTTAGATGATAGGCTATGTGATGCTGGTAACAAATCTGTATCAAATGGTTTTCTCTTAAATGACCCTGTTCTTAGAGCGTGCAAGAAACCATTTACTCTTCCGTATCCCCATTGATCTGCACTTCGTACATTTGGTCTTACGCTCTGAGGATTTGTTTTGTAAGCACCAATACCTCTTCTAAAAACCGTCACAAGTGTTGACGTTCGTATCTTGTGTTTTCCTTTTTTATTATAATCTTCAGCCTTTTTCTTAAGAGAATTTTTAACAGAGTCACTAACATAGTCGCCGCCCTGTGTAAAATAAGATTTTAGGAAAGCATCAAATGAAACTGGCCCTTCGCACTCTGGAAAATCAATTTCATCTGTGTCAACAGCTTCAGCTTTTGACATTTTCTTTTTATACTTCGCCAAATTATCGTGAAGTGCCTCACGTGAAGAGCACGGCAGATAATAGGTTGTATTTGCTTTTAATCCACTTTGCTTGCCATCTATGTTATAAAACTCCTGCGTGCCGCCACAGTCAAGTTTCTTTGCCATGTTTTCGGCAGCTTCACGAGTTGTAAAAATATAGTCGGGTTCTTTGGTATCCATAGCTGTACTTTTATTTATACACCTATACTCTAATATGCGAATAGCTTTCGTCAACAACTTCTTTAACTCGGGAGGCTCATCTTTAGCCTCTTTTAACCTAGCAAAACAATTGTCTGCAAACAATGAAATGACATTTATTGGTTGTATTGATGGCCCTTATAGGGAAAAGTTCTCTAAACTAGGGGAAACTCGACTATACCTAGATAAGGGTTTTGATTATGATAACTCTTGTGTGGATTATATTCATAAGTTCAATCCAGATGTAATTCATGTGTTCCTTCCAGGCTCACAAAATCCATCCTTCTTTAGTAACCTTCCAAAGTGCAAGCGCTTTGCTAGTATACTTTGTGGGCAACAAGTCGGTTTTGATCACACACAATTCAATAAAGTTTTCTTTAGCTCAGAATATCAAAAGTCTCTTAGCCCATGGGTTACTAATGGGGAAATTGTTAAGTATGGAATTAATTCCTCAGAGACAATTAAAGAACAATCAGAAGTTCCAGTTTTTGGTCGTGTCTCAAGTTTCTGTCCTTCAAAAATGATTCACGATACTATTTATTGCGCCGCACGAATGCCAGAGAATCAGTTTATTATTGGCGGCGAAATACTAGATCGTGCATATTTTGATGGCGTTGCAGCATATTTAAATCATACTAACGCACAAAATGCAATGGTTATGGCAAACATCAATGAAGAGCAAAAGCTTAATATCCTCAACTCTTGTGATGTATACCACTACCCATCCTCAAATGAGGCATTCTGTTTCTCTATACTAGAGGCTTTTTCTCACGGCAAGCCAGTTCTTTCTTATGCAGACTCTGCCATACCAGAACTTTTTGAGAGTGAAGAATGGTTGTGCAAGGACTTTGAAGATCTACTAGATCGCACAAAAAAGATGGCGTCTATTTCGGCACAAGATCGACAAAGTATTGGCATGAAGAATTTCGATCTCTACAAGAAGTACGGTGTGGATATTTACGCGCAAAAAATCGCAGCAGAATATGCAATTTGAATCCACGATCAAGGTGTATGCGAAACTAATAATCCTATAATAACTACTAACATGAGTCTACCAACACAGTACCAACAGTTTATTCATTTATCAAGATACTCAAGATTTCGCGATGAGCTTGGCCGTCGTGAAACGTGGATTGAAACTGTTGACAGATACTTTGATTTTTTTGTTAATCATCTAAAGACAAATCAATCTTATAATATTAACAAAGATTTGGTTACAGAGCTTAAAACAGCTGTACTTAATCTTGAAATTATGCCAAGCATGCGGGCGCTGATGACCGCCGGTGAAGCCTTGAAGCGAGATAATGTTGCGGGGTATAATTGTTCATATGTCACGGTCAGCCGAGTCAGGGCGTTTGACGAAATCTTATACATTCTCCTGTGCGGCACGGGAGTTGGATTTTCTGTTGAGCGACAATACGTCGAAAAGCTCCCAACTATCGCTGAAGAGTTTACAAACAGCGAGACTACTATTGTCGTTCAAGATAGCAAGGCTGGCTGGGCTAAGGCATACAGAGAACTGGTATCCCTACTTATTGGAGGCCAAATTCCAAAATGGGACGTGTCAAAAGTTCGTGCTTCTGGCGCAAGACTCAAGACATTTGGTGGACGTGCATCTGGTCCGGGGCCACTGGAAGATCTCTTTAGATTCACTATTGATACTTTTAAGAAGGCTGCAGGAAGAAAACTCACTTCAATCGAGTGCCACGATGTGGTCTGTAAGATTGCAGAAGTTGTCGTGGTTGGAGGTGTGCGAAGATCTGCACTTATATCGCTCAGCAATCTTACTGATGAAAGAATGCGAGACGCAAAGTCTGGGGCTTGGTGGAATGAAAATCCACAACGCGGTCTTGCAAATAACTCCGTTGCCTACAAGGAAAGACCAGACATTGGTATCTTTATGGAAGAATGGGTTTCGCTTTACAAGAGCAAAAGTGGCGAACGCGGTATCTTCAATCGTGAGGCATGCAAAAAGACTGTTGAAAAACTAGGAGATCGAAGAGACGCATCCTATGAGTTCGGAACCAACCCATGTTCTGAAATTATCCTAAGAGATCGTGAGTTCTGCAATCTAACAGAGGTTATTGTTCGTCACGACGACACAGAGGAATCCCTTTCTAGAAAGACGAGATTGGCCACCATCCTTGGAACATTTCAGGCCTCACTAACATATTTCCCATATCTTTCATCAGAATGGAAGAACAATTGTGATGAAGAGGCTCTACTCGGCGTTTCACTTACAGGAATAATGGACAATCAAATGATGGGTACTGTATGTCCTGAAACCGAAGATATGCTAAAAAGAGTAAAGCAAGTTGCTATTGATACAAATAAAAAATTTGCAAAGGAAGTCGGCATAAATGCAGCAGCAGCAATCACTTGTGTAAAACCAAGCGGTACTGTTTCTCAACTTGTTGATGCTGCCTCTGGCATTCATCCACGCCATAATAACTACTATATCAGAACTGTTCGGGCTGATAAGAAGGATCCATTGTGTAAGCTAATGATTGACAATGGCTTTCCCTACGAGGCATGTGTAATGAAGCCAGACACAACAATGGTTTTCTCATTCCCCATGAAAGCGGAAGGCTCGAGAACTAGAAATTCATTCACTGCAATACAGCATCTTGATGCTTGGCTAATGTATCAAAGAAACTGGTGTGAACATAAGCCGTCTATTACTGTAACAGTCAAAGAACACGAATGGATGGAAGTTGGTGCTTGGGTATATAACCACTTTGACGAGATCAGTGGAATTTCCTTCTTACCACACTCAGACCATTCTTATAGACAGGCACCATATCAGGACTGCTCTAAGGAAGAATACGAGAAAGTGCTTGTTTCTATGCCAATAGATTTTGATTGGTCAAAATTAACTTCTTACGAAAAGACTGATTCCACTATCGGCACACAAACATTTGCGTGTAGTGGCGATAAATGCGAACTGGTTGATATCACATGATTATTAAAATAAAAACGTTTTCTGAAAATGCAAAAATTCCTTCATATGCCACGGCTGGATCTGCTGGTGTTGATTTGTGCTCAGCAGCTGCGGTGACCATCGAACCTGGAAAAATCGCTCTTGTAAAAACAAATTTATCACTTGAGATGCCGCCAAACATTGAGGGACAAATACGCTCTAGAAGTGGTTTGGCAATTAAAAATGGAATCTTTGTTCTCAATGCACCTGGAACAATTGATTCAGATTATCGTGGAGATGTCGGTGTAATACTTGCTAACTTCGGTGAAAAGACTTTTGAGGTACATATTGGTGATAGGATTGCGCAAATGGTTTTTGCAAAAGTGATTAAACCTGAGTTTGTTGAGGCTCGAGAGTTATCAACAACAGAGCGTGGCACTGGTGGGTTCGGGCACACTGGGGTCTAGTGTATTTATGATTGATGAGCGCAGAGAAATATATAAATGAAAATCGTGGCTCACTCCTTTCAATATACTCACAAATATTGTCTTCAGAGGAGCTTTCCTGCGAAGTGTTTGATAAAAAATTAGATGATAGAAACAAAAAAGATATTTGTAAAAAAACAATAGTTGTACACAAGTACTTAAGTGGAGAGGTTGATTTTCCAATTAATCTTGCTTTTTTAAAGCCAAAAGATTCTCAGCTTGTAGAAGAACTTTACAGCATAATGCTATGCGAAGAATTTGTAAAAGCTGGAAAACTTACACGTAATGGGGACATTTACGAGGCTATAATAGATTGGGATTTTAAAGTTATTCCCAAGTTTAAAAAATACGTTAAGGGCAAGTAATGCCTATATACCCATTCGATTGCCAAAGCTGCCAACATCACTTTGAAATCTGGCTTAAGATGTCAGACGAAAAACCAATTCAATGCCCATCCTGTGGTTGCAATGAATGTTTGGCTCGTGATTTTTCTGGTATCAATGCCGTGGTTGACTCATCTCAACCAAAAACAATTGGTGATCTAGCAAATAAAAATACTGAAGATGCAGTAAAAAGAGGAGAGCTTCCAAAGAGTGCCCTTGATTGGGAGTCAAACAGAAAAAAGAAACGGGAAGCTAAAAATAAAGCAAAGTCAATTTCTCAAATGACACCAACACAAAAAACTGCCTATATTATGGAAGGGAAAATGCCATGAGTGTTGAAATAAAAAAAATCGATGATGAGCTTTCGTGTTACACATTTATCTGTAATGATACTGGAAAACGAATGGTTAATATTTGGTCGCGATCCATTGGTGAAAAAATGCCAAGGCAAACTGTTGAAGCCAAGTGGTTTGAAAGTGGATATATTGGATCAGGCCCATTTGAGATAGAAGGTGTTTTGTCCTGCACACCAATTGAAGATTCTCGTTTCAATACCGAAATAGTTGACTTCATGACAGATCAAATATCTGGAGATATAAAGCTAACAGCTTTTGTAAAACAAAAATGAAATTTATAAAATCAATAGATGAAATTAGTGGTGAAAAAAAATACTCAAGCGAGTATGTAAATGAATACGGCAATTCATCCGATGAGAATAAAGCTTGTGCAAAAATGCAGATTTCAGAATCTGGAACAAAATATTATGTGCTGCAAAGCAGTGCGCAACGAAAAGTTTTCAATCCAATAATTGATGACTTTTATAAAAAACTGCCAGGTAGATCGGAATCAGAATTTAAGCTAACAGAATGCTCAAAAGAAGCCTTTGATGCATATTCTGAGTATCTTCGAACAAAAAATCCATTGCTACTAAAGAGAGTCGAGTTGGCGGTGAAGCGATGAAAAAAACAATATTAAAATCAATCCTTACACAGTGTAAAAAAACCATCAATACAATATTTGATGATGCTGAGGAAACAAGGCTTACTAAAGAGCAAATGGAAGAAGTTTTAGAGTTGATCGCTAAACAAACTAGTGATCAAGATCTAATCGATACCGAAGCAGTAAAGCTTGCAGAACCCAAGTCTTCTATTTTTAAAACAGGTTCCGCCGCAGAAGAAAGAGGTGCTTATGTTCATACTAAGTCCGCCTCCGAAAAATTTGATAGTATGAACGGTCGATAATATGAATCAAAGCATAGATCCAAATTTAAATGTTTTTTGGTCTGTAAATCTTCAGTCAGAAAAAACATGGTTTGACAAGATCAACGAAGATGGAGCTGAGTGGTTTAAGTTAACAGATGCTGTTAATTCTGGCTCCGAAGAAATCACATCAATGGCGCTTTGGGTAAAGAAAAATTTTCCACAAGAACACATCACATCAGTTTCTATCGGAACAAATAAAGACGGCTACTTTTTTGGCAAACGAGCATCTATAACATTTGGTGATGGTGGCTCACAAGAGTTTATTGGAGCTGGCTATTTAGAAGGTGATGTCGTTAAAATCACCTGGTATAATCATTTGCTCGAAGCTATGATGTTTGAGGAGCGCAGACCAGAAGACTGCGGATTCTCACTAATAAGATGCAAGAACAAGAACACGATAGCAATTTCGTCTCAGGCTTGAAAATTAAAACATCAGCCTATATAACAGAACTGATTATACTAAACGACATAGAATGGAAGATCAAGAAAGGAATATTGGCGTCAAAGCCAATTTCTCCTTTTTGGAGAAAGAACGCACAAACTACTCCAGAACTTAAAACTCTTGCAGAGAAGTTTCGCCTTGAGCTTAGCTATGTAAAAAATCTACTTCATGTTTTCAGTGCTTCGGTGTTAATTAAATACATCAAAACAAGAGGCATTATCACAATTAGATTCCTAACATCGGACAAGCAAAAAGCAATGGTGTTTAATCTTTTTAACGAACAAGTTGAGTTTGAAAAAGCCAAACTAGAAAAGAAGAAAAACACCTTTGATGATTCTAACATAGTCGTTGAAGATACGCGAAGACTGCCTAAACTACGTAAAGGACTTATATGACAACAAAACCACTTGCAGTTGAAGATTTTCTTATTCCATCAGAACTACTACGCGAAGAAGAGGGCCGCGTATTTAGAACTACAATATCTCTAGATATCGCGCTTTCTGGTGGTATTCCAGAGGGTACTAGCGTTTTGCTGAGTGGAAAGCCAAAGGTCGGTAAAACCACCCTTGCTCTTCATTATGTACAGCAATGTCACCGGAAAGACCCATCTAAAAAGGCTTTCTTCTTTGATGTAGAGGGTCGCCTGCGCACAGAGCTTCTTTCGTGTTTTCCAGATATCAATAAAGAAAATTTAAGTATAGTCAGATCAAACTCAAGCAAAATCTTGAGTGCTGAAGATTATCTTAATCTAATTTTTCAAACCCTTAAAGACAATGAACATTCCATTTGCATACTTGACTCAATTGCTGCGTTGTGCCCAGAGGGCGAGCTGTCTTCTAATATTGGTGACTCTGTTAAGATGGCTGGAACTGCAACGCTTATGTACAAAATATTCCGCAGAGTTAGCCAAATACTTCCTGTTACCCATAGTACGTTCATAGCGCTTACTCACATGATTGCCAATCCAAATCCAGGACCCGGAAAGAAGAGCGCAACGGTAGGTGGTAATGCTGCACAATATGGCGCATCGGTTTGGCTAGAGGCGGCTTGGAAGCAGGATATTAATGACTCAGCAAACAAGACAATTGGTCAAAATGCGCACTTTGACGTAATTGCTTCAGCGCTAGGTGCCCCAGGATCGGAAGTTACCGTGCCAATTATTTATGGTCGTGGTGTAGATGAGCACATGGATCTCTTTAACATTTGCTGTGAGCTTGGCCTGATTCAAAAGGCTGGTGCCTGGTATAGCGTTGGTGGTGCAAAAGAAAAGATTCAAGGACAACTCGCTGTCGTAGAGCTGCTGAAGAAGGATGAAAAGCTTTACACCTCATTGCTTTCACAAGTAGAAACGATGGCAATGCCATGCAAGTGATTTCAGTAAATAGTCCTGATAAGAAGATAGTATGGGATCTTCGCAAAGGTGTTTGGCCGATGAAAAGCCGTGCGGCTTGTCGATCAAAAATACAGTATGCTATTGGGCAAATGATATTATCCAAATATCCTTTAGATCCAATTCTAGAGGATGTAACAATACCAGATACAAGGCTCTCACTTGACTTTTATTTGCCTCAACGAAAAATTGCCTTTGAAATACAAGGTGAACAGCATACAGAAATGAATCCATTTTTTCATGAAACAGTTGCTGACTTTGAGGGGCAGAAACATAGAGATGCTCTTAAGGAATTGTTTTGCGAATTAAATAACATTCGTCTTGTAACGCTACACTCTTTAAAGGAAGCAGAGGTGCATTTTGGAATCCACAAATCTAATGGACCGATCTGAAATACAAAAGAAGATGGCTGAATTCCGCGATAGATTTAAGTTTGCGGCAGTCATGGTTCCACCAGAAGTTGACAGACTTCTTGGGATGACTCGTGATTATTTAAAGTCTGCCAATCGAGAAGATCTCGCCATTGACTGTATCAGACTTTCGCAGTATGGGCTTTATATAAAGACTGAGGCGAATAGACTCAGAGCTAATATTTCTTGGTGCGACGCCAATATTAATTCAATTGTTGGTCGTGAGCTTCCAAATACAAACGGTTATGGACTTGCAGAAAAGTCACTTATAATTAAGCGAAATGATTCTATTGCAAAGGAACTCGAATCAATAAAAACGCTTTGCGAAGTTCAGTTACGAACAATAGAAGACATAGACAAGAAGATTGAGTTTATGGCTTCTTCAATAAAAAATCTTTGTTTTGAAAAGAGAGGAACAAATGAAAGATCTTAAAGGTTTTCTTCAAAAGGCCATCATGACAAATAACATGGAGGCGGTACGAGAGTTTTATTCAACTATATTTGGTGAAACAGCACCAATAGTTATTGCTCAACCAGCAAACTCATTAGATAGCGAAAAGCTAGAAGCAATTCGAAAAATTATACTGAATGATCTAGTTGATGATTCTAATTACGAATATGTAGCAGATGATATTAAAGAAGATCAAGACACAGAAGACTCTGGGGATCAACGATTCATATCTAGTAAAGAGTTTGAGCTGCCTGAAGATGCGCTTCCAAATTACAATGAAGAAGTCAAAAAGTTAAGTAACCGTAAAAAGCAATACAGAGATGCTTATAAGGCCAATATGAGAAAGTGCGAGGTTTGCTCAACCACATTTGATTTTAACAAAGAGTACCCTGCTGGGATGCTACAATCTGATAGTTCCATCAAGATAAAGTGCAATAAATGCAGAGCAAAGTAAAGTCATATAATCAATCCGTTTGCGAAGAAAGCTTGATATCATGCGCCATGAACAGTGGCGCTGATATTATTTACTCTAGTGATATTACGATAGTAGACTCTGACTTTGGTGATCCACTTCTTGGTAAATGCTTCTTTGCCATTGCCACGCTAGCTGAGGCTGGAAATTCATCAAAGATTAGCCCTCAACTGCTGATATCTGAAATATCAAAGACTGGCCAGGTTTCTGCAAAAGAATCACAGTCTATAGCCGCTATTCAAGCAATAGACTCTGAAAGAGTAGATTATCAACACTTTGCAAGACAGGTAAAGTTTTGGAGTCTATGCCGTTCTTTGAAGAAGAAACTTGAGTCTGGAATCAAGTCCATTGGTGATTTGAGTGGATCAGAAAGCATTGTCGATGTGGCATCAACAGTTGAATCTTCTGTCTTTGAGTTTATTCCAGAGGTAACTAGTGAAAATGATCTTGTGCAGATTGGTCAGTTTGCAGAAGGTCACATTAAATATTTAGCAGAGAATCCTGTAAAATCTGCTGGCATTCCTACAGGATATCCACGCTACGATCAAACCATTGGCGGTGGATATCGTCGTGGCACAGTAAACGTAGTTGGTGCTAGACCCAAAGTTGGTAAAAGCACATTCTGCCTAAATGTTGCGGCTAACATGGCAAAGCAGGGCATTCCAGTTTTGTATCTAGATACAGAGATGAAAAAAGAAACTCAATCAGTTAAGTGGGTTTCTTTACATTCTGGTGTTGATCAACAATCGATTGAAACTGGACAGTTCTCTCAAAAAGAAAATCTTAAGTTTTCTATTGATCAAGCTCTTTCTGCAATCAAAACCATGCCGTTTTATCACATTAGTATTGCTGGTAAAAAACCAGAAGAAATAATGTCGATAGCTCGTCGTTGGATATCTTCTGTTGTTGGGCGCGATGAGGGTGGAAACACAAAAGACTGCCTGATTATGCTTGACTATCTTAAAACGATGGATCTTGCTGATGTAGGAGATTTCCAGGAATATCAATATCTTGGTGATTTTATCACTAAGCTTCACAATTTTGCGGTAAAGAATGACGTTCCAGTACTTGCCACGGTTCAGCTCAATCGTGATGGAATTAGCAAGGAAGATAGCAGCGTGGTTTCTGGCAGCGACAGAATCCTATGGCTTTGCTCTAGCCTTGCTTATATAAAGAAAAAGACAGACGAAGATGTGGCTGCTGGAGACAGCAAGGCAAATGGCGATAGAAAGCTAATTGTAATAGATACTAGATATGGTGGCGGAATGGATGCATCCTCGGAGTACATCAATATTGTTTCAAATCTTGAGAGATCCGAAATGGTTGAGGGCAAATTTAATTTTGAAATACTAGAATCAGGTAACAACATAAACCAAGATGACGACGAAGACGACATTGAATTCTGAAGAATTAAAAATCTTCAAAAAGATTGCCTGCGAGAACGATTACAAGATCTTGCAGGCTCTTGGTTTTGAATTTAATGGAAGCACTGCTGTTCAACAAGAATGCCCTGTTCACGGTGGTGATAACCAGACAGCATTTAGCTATCATTTTGGAAAATGTTGCTGGTCTTGCTTTACGCATGGGTGCCACCATAAATATGGAAATGACATAATTGGTCTTGTGCGAGGTTTAAAGAAAATAAGCTTTTCTGATGCTATTGATTGGATACAGTCAGTGATTGAGTCAGATGATTTCGCAGATGCTATTGTTGCTAGAAATAGACAAGAGCTTGCTGATAACAAAATAATCTCAGACGCAAGGCTATCAAAGCTAGACCAAAACCATAATTTCATAAAGTCTAGAGGTTTTTCTCCAGAATTATGCAAGTTTTTTGAGGCTGGTGTTTCCACTAACGGCAAAACCTACCACCACAGATTAATGATTCCAATCAGAAATATTAATGGAAATCTTGTTGGCATCACGGGCAGATCAATCTTTGAAAAAAATAACCTTGGATGGTATTTTCCTGAAAAGTATACCATAGATGAGACTTACAGAAAACTTTATGGAAAGTGGCGTAACTATCCCAAAGGATTCAATAAATCAATTGAGATATATAACATCCATAATGCCGCAAGCGAAATTAAAAAAACCGGATTTGCTGTAATAGTTGAGGGTCCATTTGACTGTTGGAGAATGCATATGTACGGCGTCAGAAACGTTGTTGCCGTAATGGGTTCTTCATTATCTAATCGACAGGCTGATCTATTACAGTCTGTAGGAGCAAATAAATTAGGTCTTATGATGGATTCTGACGAAGCGGGAATAAAAGCTGCGTCAAGAATAAAGTCTTTGTTTAATTCTAGATTTTCAATATCTAAAATACTTACCGACAATAAAGATCCAGATATGCTCTCGAGAGAGGATTTTGAGTCTCAGGTACTTCCACAAATACAGGTACTCACTAAATGAAAACACAAATTGTTATAATGACTGGCAAGGCGCAGAGTGGAAAAGACACAGCTTGTTCTTATGTTAGAGGCTTTCTAAAAGAACATGGCTATTCATCAAAAATCTATCCATTTGCTGATTCTCTTAAACAAGTATGCGTTAATATACTTGGTCTTGAATATAATCAATGCTGGGGTGAAAACTCGGATAAAAACACTTTAACACAATTCAAGTGGTCTGATTTACCAATGTCTGGAAGTGATATTGCAATGATAATGCAAAATAAGCCAATGTCTAAATTAACTGACCATATGACTGCACGAGACGTAATGCAAGTTTTTGGTACAAATATCTTTAGAAGATTTTATCAAGACTGTTGGGTTCAAGCCACCATTAAGAAAATCAAAGAGGAAAACCTTGATTTTGCATTGATCTCAGATGCGCGATTCCCAAATGAAATAAATTACGCAACATTTTACGAACCAATAGTGATAAAGTTCACACGCAATCCACTTAATAATCAACACGAAAGCGAAACGGCTCTTGATAATTATGACTTCAGTAATATCAAAAAATTTCATTTCATACAAAATGATGATATGGACATGGAAGAGAAAAATGACGCCATTAAAAAAATACTAGAGCTTTATATATGATAATTGGCGTAAAGTCAGAGGCGGTTAACTTTAACGGAGCATATGATCTTAACGACCCAGTTAGATTATTTGTTCGCAATCAAATGATTGCGCATCTCAGTGCTATTGATACCGATGATTCAATATGCATAGTACGTGCATCAATAGGCTTTGAATTAGATTTTATATACGCTTGTCATGAAAATGAAATACCATATGTTATATATATTCCATTCAAAGGAATAGAGGAACGATGGCCTCCACAAATACAAAAAGTATATAAAGAAATCTTGAAGCTATCGAAGCAAAAGTTTGTAAAAAACGGTGGAGGATACTCCCCCAAAAAGATAAAATCAACACAGGACTTTATAGAAACGACGGCAAATGAGCTTGTAGTTATAAAAAACTCAGAGCGAATATTTAATCAACCAATCGTTAGAGTAGAGCCTGTCATTGAAAAGAGCAGCAGATGAACATTCAATATCTAAGAGCATCATCCATTAAAACATATGAAGGTTGTCAGTTTCAATTTTTTCTTGATTCAATTCTAGAAATACCAAGTGGCTCTGGTAAAAAAGCATTGCTCGGTACAATAGTTCACCATGTGCTTGAAATAATGGCTAGAGCCACAAAACTAGGTCATAAAGACGGCCTTTTGCTTGATCATGTTAAGCTTCTTGATATTTGCTGGAAGAGATATAAGACTGAAAATACGGGCAAGATTGAGTTAGCGGACGGTGCTGACAAAAAGTTTTGTCTTAAATCAATAGAAAAAGTTCTAGGAACTAAATACGATCCAAGAAATCTCAAGGTGCTTCATACTGAGCGGCAGTTTAGAATTCCTCTAACACTCCCTGGTTTTACCTTTGAGTACTACGATGTTCTTAGTAAAAAAACAACCGCTGGTAATTATGAGATTCGTGGAACAATAGATCTTATTACCAAGCTTGACGACCAAACACTAGAAATTATAGATTGGAAAACAGGATCGAGAAAGTCATGGGAAACTGGAGAGCTTAAGGAATACGACTACTTTGCGAGCAAAGATATACAGCTTCGTATGTACGATCTTGCTGTCTCCATGCTGTATCCTCAATACAAAACAAGACTTCTTACAATTCACTTTGTTAATGATGGTGGGCCGTTTACTGTTTGTTTTGATGATGATCAGCGTAAAGAAACGCTTAACATAATTAAAGAGCAGTTCAACACGATTAAGGGCAATCATTTGCCAACTAGAATTAAAGAAGTAAACGGCTCTCAAGCATGGAAATGTAAGACCACTTGCCACTTCGGAAAAACGAAGACTGCAAATGGTTGCAGCGTATGCGATAATGTATTTAACTATCTAATTGCTAACGGAATCGACAAAACTATACTAAGGGTCGGAGAGGTTCGTAAGAGCAAAGCTGAAGAAAAAGCACTAAAGACTTCTGACAGAAGAAATACATTTAAAGACGACCAATGAGCTACATTCCTATTCACGTACATACTTCATGGTCACTTCTTGATAGCGTTGTCACCATTGATTCTCTTGTTTCCAAATGCAAAGAATACGGCATACCAGCAATTTGTATGACCGATCACAACAATATTAAAGGTGTAGTCCCCTTCTTTAAGGAATGCAAAGACTCGGGAGTCAAACCAATTATTGGCGTGGAGCTTGATACATACAATGGCGAAGAATTTGTTGGTCGCATTACGCTACTAGCCAAAAACAAGATTGGATATAAAAATATAGTTAAGCTTGTTTCTATGGCTAGAACCAAAGAAGCCCTTGCTTTTAATGGTATGCCCCGTACTCAAGTAGAAACACTTTATCCGTATAAGGCTGGACTGATTTGTCTTATTGGTGATCTGCGTAGCGAAATATACTCTAGCGCTTTTGTAAATTATGAAATGGCGTATGCAAGCGACTCTGTAGAAGATTGCGAAAAGCTACTGTATAAAGACTGGAAGATTCGCGTTGAAAAAGTCCTAGCAAATTATCGTAAGAAATATGAGCATGTTTTTCTTACATATGATGTAAGCTTTCTACCAGTACATCTTGTATTGGGTAAAAAAATCAGCGAAGAATTTTCTGATTCTATGCCAGCACATAATATTCACTATCTAAATAAAGAAGATCTTGAGCTTCACGAACTATTGACTAAAGCCAAGGATGATGGTGGCTCGTGCTGTGATGCTATCAGCGATTCGAGAATATTTGACAAGCGATGGGCGCGCGGATACCTGTCTAAAGAGCTTAAGAATGGTGAAAAGACCCTCAAGCTGCTTGATCTAGTTGAAGATTACACTATCCAGGAACGCCCAATCCTTCCTAGTTTTAAGGTTGGCGATCATAAAATTACCGATTCACACGAGTATTTGCGCCAGCTTTGTCGTACAGGGTTTAAGTCAACTGGTCTTCTGGATGAGTTTAAGCAAGATCCAGCACTAAAAGACGCTTATATCAAAAGAATTCAGCATGAGCTAGAGGTGTTTAAACAGGCAGGCATGTCGTCTTACTTCCTCATTGTACATGACATTATAAATAGTCTGCGATCAAAGGGGGTCCCGGCTGATATCAGAGGTTCTTCTTCTGGATGCATGATCTCTTACTTAATAGGCATATCCTCAGTTGATCCAATGCGCCCAGATCCAACACTTGGATACGATCTGGGAAGAGAATTGCCGTTTGAAAGATTTTACAATGAAGGCAGAAACACTAAAGAAAACGTATCACTACCAGATATTGACATGGATGTACCCCCGTCTTTTAGAGAGTCACTTATTGGATATATTAGGGAAAAATACGGAAACGATTGCGTTGGTCATATTATTACTCACTCAAGGTTTAAGGGTCGCGGCGCAATAAAAGAAGTATTTAAGCTTTTGAAGCCAACGCAAGACTATTTTGATGTTTCAAATCAGATCACTAAAAAGTTTGCTGAAGAGGCAAAGATTACTGATGATCTTGTTGAAATGCAAAAGGAAGATCCATCATACGGCATTATTCGTTGGAATATTGATAATATCAAATCTATTGCTGAATATTACGAGCAGTTCAAAGAAGCATTTGACTACGCACTTCGTATTGAGGAAGTTCCAAGAAATGAAAGTGTACACGCTGCAGGAATAATTATTGCCGATCAACCACTAAGCAATCTATTTCCAATGGTATATTCAGAAAAGCTAGACTCTATGGTAATTGATGTTGAAGGAGCTGATATTGAATATTTAGGTGGTGTTAAATTTGATATCCTTGGTGTGACGGCTCTTGAAAAAGTCTTGCAAATACAGCGCATGATTAATTTCAAACTTGATGAAATTGAGTTTGGGGAGTTTTCATACTCGTATTATGATTAAGTGTATATATAGGTGATTACGCTATTCGGGCATCTTAGGCTCGTCTGAGTTACACGCGTAGTTCGCCCATCAGTCCGTAACTGTTCTGGTGGGCTTTTTAGGAGGATTTATGGACGAAATAGATATGAACGATATGGATCCGAGACTTGCTAAGGCGATGATTGTATTTGGTCTGAAGTTTGCTGAGTACACGAAAGAAATGGATATTGACTTATGGAATAGGGCTATTGATTACGCTAAAACCTTTACAAAGGTAGATGGTGTTGAGATCAACTGCAATAAAGAATCCAATGAGTCCTAATAATTTTGGTGAAATTAAAGCCTCTCATCGTGTTCGTGGAATTGAAATAATTGAAAGAGAACATGGTATTGAATTAAAATCAGGTGGATCATCAGTTCTCCTGTCTTCTATAGAAGAAATAGATACTGTAATAGATGTGCTAAAGTACGCAAAAATGGCTCATCACAAAAAGAAGTTCTTTTTACTGCAAATCTGATTGTGTATTATTTATTGTGAACAACCAACGCTTCATTAAATCACTAAATTCTATAGCTAACAATTACGCATTTGCTGTTAATAGTCCTATTCCAACAGTTTTATATACTGCTGAACCAATGGAAGAAGATGCGCCGGTTAGTGATTCTGATGATTATAGTTTTTTTATATCGCTAGCTAAGGCACTTGGGCTTAGTGCAGTTGTTGCATTTGCTTGGGCTAAAAGTCAAAATATAAAAAAGTTTAAAGAGTGCGCAAAATTAATAAATAGATGGTTAAAAGAAGATATTATAAGAATAGTTTCAAATGCCTTCAGGACAAGTCTTGGTGGTTCTCTTGGATCGCAGACTGGTCAAAGTTTAACATCAAATATGGGATTAACAGAACTTCTTATAGCGCTAAGAACGGCGTGGGACGCGTTTAAAGAGGGGGGTACTGCTATGACCCAAATAGGTACAGCAATAGACAATGTTAGAGGTATAAATAATGTTGATAGTCCAGAAGAAATGTCGGATATTCGTAAAAAACTAAGAAATTGTATCACATCATTTCCTGGACTTGTTAAAGATATTTTTAAAAAGTATGTAACAGATAGACTTCCAAACTTACCACAAGGTATTCTTGATAAAATTAGATTCGCTATTGATAAATATTTTAATGATGGCGATCTAGAAGCTTTTGCTTACGCTTTTGTAATTGGTGTTGGTTCTGCCATGACTACAGCTTTAGCTGTTGATGCCGCTACACTTCTTGTAAGTGGATTTAGTGATTCATATGGCGTCGGCTCTACAGTTCTAGTGGCGGCGCTTGCTGCGGGTCTTGTTGCCCTCAGCGCATTCTTGCTTGGTGGTGGAAGCCTTGCCACTCTTGGTGTATGGTTGTCTTCAACTGCAGCGAATGCTGCTGCCTCTGCAGCAAGTGCGGCTGGGGCAGCATTAAATCCTGCTGCGCTACAAAGAATACAAGAGATATTAGAGAAGATAGCTAGAGGACTGGTGCCATCAACATGAGAGAAAACGACATTCGTCTATTCAACTACATTGCCAAGATCGCCGCACGTAAAGGCGATACAGTTATAGCGCCAAATACATTTGAGGGCATTGGACCTCTAGAATCTGATGACTCAATAAGACAAGAAGAACCTAAAGATTACACGTGGGTTACAGTCTTATTACCAACACTTGGCTTGCTTTTAATTCCCCTGTTACGTAAATTATACCAATTATATAAAGAAAATCAGTCTGGTACAGGTGCTTGTGCAAAAAAGGCTTTAGATATATTAATAAGAAGAATAAAAAATTCTAAGCCTGAACCTGGGATGGATGCCGTTGAGTTATTTTCAATTCTAAAAGACGTAATCGATAAATTAGACGATGAGTGCAGGGCAGAGTTTTTATCTCTTAATGAAGTGAAAATCAGAATAGGGGTTGCGGCTGACGGCTTAGGGCTTACACCCGATGAAGTTTTAGAAAGATTAAAGGATAAAACCGAGGAAGGTCTTATTGCAATAGCCGCCATCTATCTTCGAACAGGCGCTCAAAATGCTGCTATTAGAATGTATGTGTTGGCAAACGGTGGCAACGAACAACTTGCTAATTGGTTGGCTGGTCTAGGTCTAACCGTAGCAGCCATAATTGCTCTTGGCGTAGCTTTAGCCGCTGGATCATTTGTTCTAGATTTAACAGGCTTGGGTTTACCAGCTGGTATTGCAGTTGGTACAGTCGCGGCAACAATAATTGCTCTAGGTATTTGGTTGCAACAAAACCAAGGCAACAATCAACCACCTGATAACACTGTGTAATCAAGAATTTATTGCACGTATAAAAGCCTTAATTAATCCGCTACTAGTATAATCAGTAACGGATTTTTTAGCTTCCCACATCCTACATGACCAATAGTTTGCTTTCCACTTTGGTCCTGGATTACTGCATCCGTGACGAGATCTGTAGTTTTTTCGTCTTTGTGGATCGTCACGACGGATTTCCATATTAGGATCACCAAACATCACGCGAACAACATTGCCGCGATCATTCTTTACATAAACATAAAACTTCTTCTTGCCGTAACCTGGATCACCCTTGCCTATTCGCCTTGGTTGGTTAAGGGTAACTTTCTTGCCCTGATACTCAACGGCTTGCGTTTGCTCAGCTGCAAAAATTACGTCAAGTTCAGATTCGGTCATAACTTCTCCAGACTCTCAACACTTTCCGCTATATTCCATCCAGTGTTGCGTGGAAACTCAGGATTCATTATTTTAATCGTTGCAATCCCAGAGTTAATTTCTAAAACCTCGCCCCAAACGCCGAAGTTAACTGAGTCCTTGTTTCCGCAGCTAACTATATCGCCCTCGGAAATGCTAGCCACTTGTGGCTGCTGTGGCTGCTGTGGTGGTGTGTAAGAGTATTCGTTTTCTTCTTCGCTCATGATATTTTCTCCAATTGATCTTCTGTTTTTGTTAGTACTGTGCCTGGGCTATAAGAAGGCCCATCATTCTCAACCGTATAATGAATAAGATAACCACTATTGTTTGGAAGCGGCTCAATCTCTGTAACTACACCAATACTTCCAAAGTGCATGCATTGTTGATTAATGTCCTTAACTCTGTCTCCAACATTAATTCCTTTGTATGAAGTCACCTCCATACCCATTGCTATCTGCAAGGCACGAAGCGCCCTCTTTACTTTATGGCTATTTGCTTTCATAGTTTAATATACACAATTACTCTTCACCGCTTGGTGGAGTTAAGTTTGGTGGATTTGCAGAAATAACTCCACTAATTATGCCAGGCGATGTGATAGAATTAAACAGGACTATATCCTCTGCGTAGTAAGACTCTAGTATTGCCGTTTGCTGCTCGTCAAGCGTTGGCTTTGTAAAACTAGCGACGTTAATTTGTGGAAGCGGTAAGGTAAAGCCTATTTCAACAGCCGCCTCATTTATATGATCTGGGAATTTATATAATTTAGTGTTTGCATCAACCCATAGTATTTGAGGTTTAAAATGTGCATTAGTGCTTGCATTTATTTCCCTTGCTCTCGCTGTTCCAGATACAAATTTTGATCCATTAATTAATGAATCAATTACCGCGTTAACATCAACGGCATGAAATTGGGCTATTGCTGATCGAAATCTTTCTATTGGATTTCTTATCATTGCAAGTATTGATTTTGATGGATATTTTTCTCTTTTCACAAAACCTTGCCACATTGAGTTATCTGCATTTTTACCAACAGGATACGAAGCAGTTGTTATAAGCAACTCTTCATCTGTTTGAAAAGCTTTAATTACAGCACGAGAAATCGTTGAACAACCAGATTTTGGTATAAATGCGACGCTATAGTTTGGTGTTATAAAATAAGACATTAGCTTGGGATGTTAAGTACTGTGTACCCCTTATTAGTTGCAATCAAAATGTCAGATGCGGTTAAAGATGCTGCGCCTATCGTACCAGAAACATCAAGATAGCCATTTCCGTTTGCAAGATCATTAAAAAATTGAACTATTGCCGTTCTATCTAAATTTGAGCCATCAAATTCGGCACCTCCAGAAAAATTATTATAGTCAGAATAGTATACAAGATTTAGCGCGCAGTTTTGCGCTCTAATCGAAGTTATTGCACTGCTCTTAATATCAATGTGGTATAACGCTAAGAAGTTGGAAAGATCTATAGCAGATGTAAACGATGTACAGGTTGACAATTCAAATTCTTGTAATGTGTTTTTTACATTATCTAGGCCGTTTAAAGTAGTAAAGGTTGTACTGCCAACTATTGTAATCCTCTGAGTTAAGCTTCCAGGTGGAATTGAAATAGATGTAAGTGAAATATTACTAAGAGTTAAATATTTTATTCTTCCATTGTGTGTGTACGACGTTAAATTAGTTCCTGGATCACAAGCGAAATTCTCAAGTTTAGATAAACCAAGAACATCAACATAACTTATTGGAGAAAGACTGCTGTTGCCAAAAGCAATATTGCTTAATTGGCCAATCTGAACACCAGATGAGTTTGTTGGTATAATTGAAAATCTTTTTTCAGCTGTTGTATCATATGGCGCAGAAATAGCCTTTGATGCGCTTGAGACACCAATGCCAGGATTATAAAGAGTGGATGTTCCATCCCACCAATTAACCTTAAACCATCCAGTATAAGAGCCTACTTGAAATGAACCAAGTGCTCCAAATGTACCAGATGATCTCTTTGTGCCAAACTCTGCTATTTCTGCTCTTGGATTATATGTTAATCGTGGCTTTGCGCTTGGTATTACAATCATATTCCGAGTGTTCCTGCTAAATTATAGACATTGCTAGCATAGCATAGTACGCTTGCAGATCCGTGCTGTCCTAGTATTTTGTTTCCAGATGCGTAGCAGTTGACTGTTGCTCCAGCTAAACCAGTACAGGTAACTTGTCCAGTTCCAAGTTGAATTATTGTGGCATTAAATCCAATATCCAGACCAGTTGGTATTCTTAGCGTGTGCGTGGCGGCGCTATCAAAGGTTATTATTTTACCATTATCTGTAGAAACTAGCGTATAACCAGTTGCTGTTTGTGCATTGATTGCCGCTGATGCAATTCTATATCCACTTGCCGCAGAAACATGTCCAGTAGCACTAATGTTTCCCATCACAACTGTTCCAGTTGGATGTCCAATTTGCACACCACTAGCGCCAGCGCCAATGTTTACGCGAGAAGCCGTAGCATTGAATAGTGTTGCGGTGGCTGCTGTCGTAGTAATTGCTCCGTTGTTAACGGCAATATCACCAACTGTCACGACACCAGTAGCGTTACCAATCATTACACCACTTGCTGCGCCACCAATGTTTACGCGAGAAGTGCCTGCGTTAAATATGAAGCCTGTGGAATTAGCTGTTGTGAGAGTTCCACTGTTCACAGCTAATGTGCCGTTTATTGTAACAGTTCCTCCCGCGACCGTATTTCCAATGTTTACGTTAGAAATACTTCCAGCCGCTCCATTTGTGCCAATGTTTATGGTTTTGGTGGTAAAAACCGCAGTATTTCCAGCACCAATATTGATGGTTTGACTACCGGTAATAGCTGCTATGTTTGTTGTTGTAGCAGCGCTGCCAATTGTTATGGTGGTGGCTGTTGCGTCAAAAAGTGTGGCTGTTGCGGCAGTTGTAGAAATGGTTCCGTCGTTGACAGCAATATCACCAACAGTAACGACACCAGTAGCGTGACCTATAAGAACCCCGCTTGCACCAGCGCCAATGTTTACACGAGAAGCTGTAGCATTAAACAGTGTTGCTGTAGCAGCAGTTGTAGTGATCGCTCCGTTGTTAACGGCAATGTCACCAACAACCACTACGCCGGTCGCGTTTCCTATTTTAACACCGCTTGCTGCAGCGCCAATGTTTATTCGTGCTGCTGTAGCGTTAAATATATCGCCGGCTAACGCAGTTGTTGAAATGGTTCCGCTGTTCACCGCGATGTTGCCCATCACAACGGTTCCAGTTGGATGACCTATCTGTACACCGCTTGCGCCACCGCCTATGTTTACACGAAGCGCAGTCGCGTCAAATATACTGACACCAGTGGCGGTTGTTGAAATGGTTCCGTAATTTACAGCAAGGTCGCCAACTGTGACCACACCCGTGGCGTGACCTATAAGAACACCGCTTGCACCAGCGCCAATGTTTATTCTTGCCGCTGTAGCGTTAAATATATCACCGGCTAACGCGGTTGTTGAAATGGTTCCGCTGTTCACCGCGATGTTTCCCATCACCACGGTTCCGGTCGGGTGACCAATCTGTACACCGCTTGCGCCACCGCCAATATTTACACTCAGAGCTGTATCGTTAAACAAACTACCAGCGGTTCCGGTTGTGGAAATAACACCGCTAACTTGCAAAACTCCACTAACGTAAATGTCCGGATCAAGACCTATTACTGTCGATCCAGTTGCTTGCGTAACGTAAATACCGCTTGTTGAGCCGTATACAGCGGTAACGCCCTGGTTTGTGATTTCTACTGGATTTCCTGATGCGTCACCAACAAAAAGTTTTTTGTCTGTTATGTTTACCGCAATCTCTCCCCGTAGCAAAGAACCGCTGGCTGGTACGGATGTAGAAGTTGTGGAGTTTTTTGTCTTTATTCTTGCCATTACATTAAATATACACGAAATGGGATTTAAGCACTTTAAAGATCAACAAGATCCTTCTAAGTGTATTATAGGATATGAAGAGCTACGGAACTAGGGTAGATGCCTTTATTGCTCATGTCCGTAAGGTCGCCAAAGAACACGGCGTCAAAATTAAAATTAAAAATACTAAACATGTAAGAGAGCCAGCAGGAAACACACTTTGCTGTGGTTATTTTCTTGAATCTTCTAATAAAAAAACAATAGTTGTGGCACGGGGCGAAAGACCTATTAGTGAATGGCTTGGTTTTTTAGTTCATGAGTATTGCCATATGCTTCAATGGATAGAGAGTTGTCCAGCTTATACCAATACATTTTTGCGTAATGGTGAAGACGCAACATATAAATTAAGCCTTTTAGAAAATGGGCAGGCTGATTACAACAAACGACTACGTAATGTATATACCAAAAAAACAATAGCTTGTGAGCTGGACTGCGAAAGGCGCGCTGTAAAAACCATCAAAAAATTTAGACTTCCAATAAATGTGGAGCAATACAAGCGAGGTGCAGCAATCACTTTATATAAGTATTGGGTTTTGTGCAAGACTGGAAAATGGATGGGCGATACGCTAGAAAAAAGACGCTCTGTAATGAATAAAGTAAAACCATCCCTTAAAGGACGGTTTCACAAAGTTCCACGGGAACTAGAATCAATTATAGAGGGAAGCGACAAACGGGACTAATAGCATTTAAGGCATCTGAAACTTTCCTTCTTTCATCGCAGACTCTTGCAAGATATGTATAAGAGCAATACGCATTATCAAAATCCGCAATTTGCTTATTCATAACTCCAGCTGGGAAGGTAACAGAAGTTAATACTGGTCTTCCGTATATGGCAAAATTTAGACAATCGCATTTTGCTTTTCTTCTAGCTTCTGCTCTTTTTGCATCTGTAGCATTGTTAGACAGCGCGGAGACCACGGAGTTAACGTAATCATCACATTTACGTATGACTGTATCTGCTTTTATATAGTCCCTGTCAATGCACGCCGTAGTGTTATATTTTTTAATTAACTTGGCGCACTTATTATTTCCTGGATTACCAGCAGTTGAACTTAATTGATTAACAGCTGTACATACAGCGTTTACATCTAGAACTGCAGTACCTGGAACGTTGCATGGAAATTTATCAGCAGGAAATCTCTCAACCTGATCTGTTTGTCTTTGAACTGTATCTAAGGTAACGGCCTGAATGTTTTTGCGTAATATTTGCTCAAATTTATTCATTTTAATATCCTGATTATGGAACTGGTGGCTGTTCTGGATTCACTAGATCACCAGGTCCGTTTGTATCATTATTTTCCCCGTAAGAATCTATAAACTCTTGCGCCTCTTCTACTGTTTCTGGCCAATAAAAAGTCCAATCGCTATCATTCATCATTCTTTCAATTGAAAATTTTAACCAGCTTATTATTTGTTGTAATGTCCAACCCCTGTTGATAGCTGCAGCAATTTCACCAAAGAAAAACACGCCTCTGTTTTCAAAATAATAAAAAGTATCCCATACATCGCTGTCTATGGAGGTTACAACATTAGCGGGAAGCAATTGCCACAAAAGCTCCCTAAGTAAGTTTTGAAAAAGATCACGTGGTAAATTTACGCTTCCTGGTCTTAAAATCCAATTAGCAATAGTATATATTGTTTCGCTTGTTAGAGTAAGATTTATTGTTAATATTCTAGCAAGGCTTGGTGTTAAACCAAGGCTTATAAGCCACTTTTGAATGTATGCTCTTAAAGAGTCAACCCCATTATAAAACGCTCGCAACAGATCTAGCATTGAAAATTGCCAACGTGATGGCGTAGGATCATACCAAGGGCCTGGAGTTGTATCGAGTGGCAGATTAGGCTCATCGAATCGCGTAGGTTGTGGAGGAACAACAACTTGTTTTGCGACAGCGTTTAAATGTTTTTTAATAACTTTAGCGCGATGATCCATCAATAGTAATATACACCAATCCTACAATGAGATATGAACAAGCGGAACTTCGTTGTTTACGATATTGAAACAACTGGCCTCGATTATGAAAATGGTGCGGAGATAGTTCAGATTGCTGCGGTAACACTAAACTACTCAGATTATGAAATTTCAAAGTCTATACCAGATTTTTGCGTTACCGTTCAGCCACAAAGTCCTGAAAAGGCTGACGCCAAAGCAATACAAGTGATTGGCCAAGATCTATGGACTAAGGCTCAAAATGAGGGCATGCACCCAAAAACAGCACTTCGAAAATTTCGAGAGTATCTTGCAATATCTAACCCGTCAGAAAATCCTTGGGAATATCCAATAATTGTTGGTTATAATAACTGCAATTTTGACGATAAGTTTATTGAGTTCTGGATGAGAAAGTACAAGATTATTACTAGCCGTAATGACTGTCCGTGGTCAAATATTAAACTTGATATGCTACCAATGATGTTTTCTATATTTGGTAGAGACAACCTTAAAAACAATAAGCTGGATACATATGCCGGTCTATTAGGTATGAAAAGAACCGCAGAAACACACGATGCACTTGAAGATGTAAAAATCACCGCTGAGATGTTTAAGCGATATATGTCGTTTATGAACTTTAGAATTCGTCCTAAGATCAAGATAGCAAACTGAGAAACGCATGTTTAACATAGAAGAAGTAAACTTTAAGAACGACAAAACGTGGAGGCTTATTCAATCTGGCAATACAGGTGGTGTTTTCCAATTGGAAAGCGAGCTTGGAAAGCAATGGGCTTCTAAAATCAAGCCGAAGAATATAAACGAGCTTAGTGCGGTACTTGCTTTAATTCGTCCAGCATGTCTTGAGTCGGGAATGACTGAGAAATATGCTCGTGTAAAAAATGGTCTTGATGTTGCTCATAAATTTGGAGATGAAGATGTTGATCGCATTCTCCAACCAACTAGTGGCGTCTTGATCTACCAAGAGCAGCTTATGAAGTTCGGTGGTGAAATTGCATGGCGTGATATGCCATATATTGACCGATTGGTTATTGTTGATAAGCTTCGTAAAGGTATTGGTAAAAAAGACTACAAAGTAATTAATGATCTTCGTGAGAAGTTCGTTTCTGGTTGCGTAAAAAATGGTAAGTCAAAAGATCTTGCTGAACAGCTTTTTTCAATGATTGAAAGCGCAGGGCGATATGCTTTCAATGATGCTCACGCAAAAAAGTACGCAGTTTGGTCTTATCGAACCGCGTATATGAAAGCTAATTTCCCATACGAATTCTACTGCACATATCTAACATACTCAAAGGCGAGACAGCGATCTAGAGAAGAACTTCATGATATGATTAATGAGGCTAAGCTGTGTGGTATTACAATACTTCCACCAACCGTCATTTCATCATCAAAGGATTTTAAAATAGTCCAACATGATAGTAAAAGAGCTATTATTTTTGGTCTTAGCCATATTAAGCAATTTGGCGAGAAGGACTGGGAAACAATCAAGGACAAACGGCCCGAATATTTCTCTGATTTTCTGTGTCTTTCTTATAAGGAAAAGGACTCGCTGCGTTCTCTAGGTGTTGAATCATTAATTAAAAGTGGTGCTTGCGATATATATGGTATTGGTCGCAAAACAATGCTTGATGTAATTGGTGCTTTGAACGAACTTACAGCAAGAGAAGTCAAGCATGTAATTGACGGTATTAGTAAGGATGGCCCAAATAACTCCATCTCCCTAATAAAAGATAAAATGGTTGAATGCTCTGAGCTTATTAGCACCAAAAAGAGAAAGCCCATTGTGAAGTCTGAAGCTGATGCAATCGATGAAAACAGCAAAGATATGATTGATTGGAAGGCATCAAGCGAGCAAGAGCTATTATCAATTGCAATGACTTGCAGCGCCGTGGACGAGTACAAAGATATATCAGATTTCACTTGCAAAGATTGCCACAGAATGCTACGTAATAACAAGGGCGTCACAAAACGAGTAATAGCATCAATTGTTGATACCACATTTACTGTAACAAAGAAGGGTGAAAATCCTGGGCAGGAAATGTGTCAGATAAATATCACGGATTCAAGCGGGAGCATTAGAATTGTTGTTTTTCCAAATGCTTACGCAAAACATAAAGCTAAAATTAGAAAGGATGGCAAATATGAGTTCACTATAAGAGGCACTGGAAATGGTTGGTCAGTAGAGTCTTTAACAGAAATCAGTTGATTTAATGGTCAAAATTTAAGTAAGTAACTACAATATATCACAGGTAAAAACATGTCAAATTTTAACAAAGTCGTTTTAGTCGGTAATCTAGTCAGCGATCCAGAACTTAAGGAAATTGGCGATAACAACAATGTCGTTCGTTTCAGAATGGCGATTAATCGTCGTTACACCACTAAGTCTGGTGAAAAGAAGGAAGAGACCACATACATTGATTGCGAAATGTGGGGCGCTAGAGCTGGAGTCATTTCTGAATATGTAAAGAAGGCAGATCCAATTCTAGTTGAGGGCCATCTCAAGCAAGAGAATTGGGAAAACAAGGACGGCGAAAAGAGAAGTAAGATTCTCGTAAGCATTGAAGACTTTGAGTTCCTATCTCGTCGTGGTGGTGGCGGTGAAGAGCAAAAGGAAGAGCCAAGAGCTTCTCAAAAGACCTCCTCGAAGGTAAATAAGAAGCAATCTGATTTACAGGACATCCCATTCTGATGTCATCAATCAAGATACTTAAGGTTCTTGAGATCTTGCAGGCCAGGGGTTTACTTCAAGCCCCTGGCCAGCTTGACTTACTAGCTGAAGAAATTGAAAAAGAACTTAGTCTTTCAACAAAGGCAAGTGCAAAAAACTTAGGAAAATTTAAAGGGTTTACAACCGGTGAGCGATAAAAAAAGAATCTTGCTTGTTAGTGAGTTTAGCCTGCTAAATACAGGCTTTTCTGTTATGGCATATGATGTACTTTCTCGTCTTCATAATAGCGGCAAATATGAGGTGGCTGAGCTTGCGTCTTATGTATCTGATGATGATCCACGGATAAATCAACTTCCATGGAAGGTATATCCTGTTATTCCATCACATTCTAAAAAAGAAGAAATGGAACGATATCATCGTGAATATCAGACAGCGCAATTTGGCGGTCTGCGGTTCGAAAGTGCGGTAAATCATTTTAAGCCAGATATTGTTTTTTCATATCGAGATTATTGGCATGATGAATTTATTACAAAGTCTCCTTCTAGACCATACTACACATATATATGGTCTGCTTGTATTGACTCTGAGCCACCACGTGATGAATGGATGTCAACATTTTCTACAGTTGATTTGCTTACTTCTTACACTCAATGGGGTTTAAACGTTTTACGTAAATATGGTGGCGGCAAACTCAATGTTTCAAACCTTGACACAATGCCTGGTGTTGACATTGAGACATTTAAGCCAATGGATAGAGCGAAGATCCGTGCTGAGTATGGAATTCCTCAAGACGCAAATATAATTATGACCGTCATGAGAAATCAGCCTCGTAAGCTGTTTCCAAGCATTATGAGTGCGTTTGCAAACGCCCTTGACAATCTATACAGCATGGGCTTAGATTCTATTGCAGATAAGACATACCTTTATTTGCATACGGGCAATCCTGACTGTGGTTTTGATATACCAAAGGAGATGATTAGATATGGTATTGGTAACAGAGTTATTGTAACATACTATTGTCAAACCTGTAAACAATCCACCCCTGGTTTCTATGCTGGTGATCGAAAATATTGCCCAAAGTGCAGGGCAAAAGCCTGTGCTATGGCAAATACATCAAATGGATCAACAAGAGAAGAGCTTGCAAAGATTTACAATCTTGCCGATTTGTATTTGCAATATAGCGTAGCTGGTGCTTTGGAGATACCGATCATAGAGGCAAAGGCTTGTGGCGTTCCAGTTGTCTCCGTAGAATATGCCGCGCCATATGAGCTTGCTAGGCTTGGTGGTGGATACGGTCAAGTTAGAATGGCGGGATGGAAGCAGGAGTCAGTACGTGAAACTAGCCAAATACGTGGTGTTCCAGATGATAAGCATCTAGAAGAAATATTGACTAGCTTTTTACAAGAGGGTAGTGAAAAAAGAGAACTTATGCGTGAGCTTGCACGTGATACCGCTGAAAAATATCACTCAAGTGATGGGTTTGCTAAAAAATGGGATGAGATATTTTCATCAATACCAAATAAAAACCCGTTTAGATGGTTTGCAACACCCAAACACTCAAACTATATAAATTTACAAAGCAATGGCGCATATGATGCTTTCAAGGCTTGTACCATAGCATCAGAGGCGTTTACAAAAGGTTGCATGCAAGGTTCGCCATTTCAGATGGCCGCTATATCTGATGTAATGAACAAAAATGCAGCTTTCACTGGTAACGAAATAGATCTTGAAAAGTTAAATAATATTGCCAACAAAGAAGTGTTTGATAGAAATAATTTTGAACAAAACAGATACTTTAGCAACGTAAAGAAAAAGGCTGTTGTCCAAAATACAGGGAACTCAAAGCTAATATGAAAGTAGCATATATATCCGTTTATAGAGATGGTACTGGTTACGCAAATTCTGCTAGAGATTTTATTAAATGCATGCAGGCTCATGGTGTCGATGTGGTTCCTATTTGGTTTAGTCTGAACCAAAGACCGAACTTTATTGACAATCAAATTAAAGAGGGCGGATCTCTAGATGGCGTTGATGTCGTAATTCAACACACAATCCCAAATACATTTGTTAGAGTGGAAGGGGTCAAGAACGTAGGTCTATTTTATTGGGAGACATCGTCCTTTAAAGACTCTGGGTGGCAATACTCGTGCAATCTAATGGACGAGATATGGATGACCACCCAAGAACAAATAGAGGCTGCTGTCAATTCTAGGGTAACCACACCCATTGGTATGACAACTAGACCAGCAGATTTCTCAAAATACGACACTTGGCATAGTCATCTTGATCTCCCAGATGAAATCAAAGATACGTATAAGTTCTATACCATTTCTGATTACTCGTATAGGAAAAACGTATCTGGAACTATTGCCGCGTTTTTGTCAGAGTTTACATCAAGAGACAATGTCTCATTAATAGTAAAAACATACATTGATGGCAAAAATCCAGTTGAATCTCTTGAGGCAGTAAAAGCTTCTATAGAGTCGATAAAAGCAGAAATTAAAAGACCAGACAAGCTGCATCCAAAAATATTTCTTATAACAGACATGCTTTCAGATGATGGCATTAGCGCAATACATAACACGGGTGACTGTTATGTTACAGCCTCGCGTGGTGAGGGTGAATGTATACCAGCGTTTGATGCTGCTGCTATGGGCAAGCCCGTAATAGCAACTCACTTCAATGGAATAAGAAGAATGTTCCCTAGTGATTACGAGCCAACAGTAAAAGAAATGATAAGCAAGCCTGTGTTTGCTATGTCGAAGAATGCAATTATACCAGGGCTTTATTCACACAATGGTGTGTGGATGGAGGGTTCGCTTACAGAAATGATGGTAAAAATGAGAAGAGCAATGAATGGAGAATTTAAAAAATTAGCTATTGAAAATATTAAGCATATGCACAATAAATTCTCATACTCTTCGGTCGGTCCAAAACTAATTTCAATGCTGAGATAAAAATGAATCCAATAGTTTCAATTTTAAACCGAGTAAACGCACCAAAGAAAGACAAGTACAGAATATTGTCTTTTCCAACACACGAGTCATACCAAACCAATCTAGCTGAGACTGGACATGAATTTATTTTATTTAATCGTGGTGGTGGCAACAAGATTTGGGAGGAGAAATACAAGCCACTTCCAAAAAATACCCATATATTCAATGCCATTACAGACACTGAATATGATATAGATTTTGTTTTATCTCAAGAGAGATTTGGTCAAATACAATTTGCGCAGGAAATTTCAAAAAGTCTTCGCATACCAATCATTCATCTTGAGCATATAGAGCCGCAGCTAAACAACTGGCCACAAGAGCAGTTTGACCATATGAGGTCGTTTAAAGCTGACATAAATGTATTTATCACTGAGCATAATCAAAAGTCCTGGGGCCTTAATGATTCTATTGTTGTAAAGCATGGAATAAGAACAGATGACTTCAACGGTTGGACTGGTCCAGCTGATGGGGATGTGAAATATGTTCTATATATAGTTAACGGTCTAGAGTCAAGGGACCAATTCTGTGGGTTTACAGAATGGTCTGCTGTAAAAGAAAAGGTTGAAGCAATTGATCCTTCTATCAAGTTTGCTTTAATTGGGGAAAATCCTGGCGTAAGTCAACCAATCTCAAATGAAAAAATGCTTGTGGCATCAATAAATAAGTGCGCTTGCTACATAAACACATCACGACTTTCGCCTGTGCCTATGTCTCTTATGGAAGCAATGTCTTGTGGAGCACCATGTGTTTCAAGCGCCAAGCAAGAAATACCAAAAATAATGCAAAATGATGATGTTTGCACTAATGATCTTGATCAAATGGCCGCTCAAATTGTGAAAATTTGCAACGATAAAGAATATGCAGTTAAAATTGGCTCGCATTGTCGTAATCAAATAGTAAACAACTATAATATAGGTGACTTTGTCAACGCATGGAATAAAGTATTTGACTTGGCACACGAAATTAGAATTGGAAGAGTAATATGAAACTGAACATAAATCACAACGAAAACTATCTAGACGGATACATAAATCTTGAAAAGAATAGTTCTTTCAAAACAGACCACGTTGTTAACGATTACGTTATTAATAGTGTAAGTGGCGAAGACAAAATATATGAAATTATTTGCCACCCAGGGGCGCTAGAAAAAAGTCAAGCTGGATACCAAGAGGTACTTAAATCATGGTCTTCCTTTTCATCTAGCGAATGCTTAATAAAGGCAAAATGCATTGATATTGAGGCCATGTCAAATGCGCTATCTGCTGGGACAATAGATAGAGACACTTTTAATTCAATATTAAGCGGGTATTTGGTTTTCTTTGATAAGCAGTCTTTTGTAGAAGCACTGTCAGTCGCAGGGTTTAAACCCACAAAAACATGGTATGGTCCGCACCAATGGGTTTTAAACGTGGAGGCAAAGAAGACATGAAACCAGTAATTTGTATTTTTCTGACAGAGAACAGAAATGGACCAATGTACTTTGGAACAACTGCTGAGTGCAAAAAAACAATTGAGATAAATCTAGAGTACGAGTATATTTTTGTTGATATTGGAATCTCTGGTGATGAGCTTGATTGTAAGCGCTCAAAATACAACGACTATAAAAACGTCAGATTTGTAAGAATTTCAGAAATTTTCTTTAAAGATACAAACATGACATCAACAATGGAGCGCGTTGAATCAGCAATATTCATTATATGGAATGATTACTTGAAAAGTCAAAAAATGCCTTACAAAAAGGCTGGATTTGATCATTGCGTATGGTCAAATGAAAGGTATGCTCACAAAATTAATGATTTGATCTCAGCATTGTCCACAAATAAAAAGCCAATACTTCATAGATCTGCAGATCCTGGATTCTCGCAATACGGAGCGTTTAATATTTATAGATACGAAGATATGAGCGAGGAAGAGCTTTTCAATCGTGAAACGGAGCGTGTTGCAGTAATATGAAATGCTCTATAATCATACCAAATTATAACCAGGGTCATTTTCTTGAGCGGTCTGTTAGCAGTGCTATGAGGCAAACTCTTAATCCATCAGAGTATGAAATTATCATTGTTGATGATGGCAGTAAAGACAACTCGCTTCTTATCGCTCAGAATATAATCTCTAAAAACAAGACTCACGATATCAAGCTTATCAAAAAACCTAATGGAGGAACTGCAAGCGCAAGAAACGCTGGCATGGTAAACTCATCGGGAAAATACATAGGTTTTCTTGATGCTGATGATGAATATGCTCCACAAAAAGCGGAGCTTAGCATAAAATACTTAGAGTTTGGTTCAGAGGTTGGATTGGTCTATTCCGATTATATCGAGGTGAATGAACAGAAAATGTTTTATACTGCAAAGAGGGATTTTGATCCTTCTATTCTTAAACAGCACTGTATTGTGTCAACAAATTCGTTTATCAAACGAGACATTATAAACACAGTTGGCTACTTTAATGAAGCAATCAAAATAATTGAGGACTACGATTACTGGATGCGAATATCTGCGGCAAACTATATGTGTCTTAGAATACCAATGCCGCTTTTTACTTATTATTTACATGGACAAAACAAAACAGTTGTTTCTCGCTCAGAAGACATAAACAAAGAGCACGCAATGCTCAGGAGATAAAATGACAGCAGTAATGAATGAAAATTGTATTGATGAGACATTTTTCCTAGGATCTCTTTACAAGAGAGCCAATCTAAATTTTGTTTTAGATGGTTGTATGACTCAAAAATACTATGAAATAAATAAGTTTGCATCAGAGGCCACATCTAAGAAAATATCATTTAATCTGTTCACCCTAAGTGATACTGCGACAATATCAGTACCATCATTTCCAGTTTTTTCGGCTTCGTATTTATGTGCGATATACGGACCCACCCTGTGCTTTTCTTATAATGCATTTAATGCGGTTAAATCAAATATAAATTTAGCCAAGCCATTGATTCTAATGGTAACTGACATGGAAGATTGGAAAATTGAACATATCACAAGTGAAAATATTTTTTCATCAGCTGATCTTGTAATATTTCCAAACGAATACATCAAGCAAGTATTTGATTCAAGATACTCTGGTATGTATAGAAAAGCAGCGATCATACTCCCACAATCAGGAGAGGACTATATAAGGATATTACAATATGCCACGAAAGAACAAAAAAGCACTAATTAATAAACTGGTTGAACTTGGTAAGAATGAAGCATTGATTTCGGATCTTCCAATGGCTGATCTAGAGGCAATGATGGTAGATGCTGAGCCTACAAAGGTTCCCGATGCGGTTAAAACAGATACTGGTGTGCTTGATGACACTGATCCAAAATGGTCAGATTTTGTAATGTCTCAGCTAACTGACAAAGAATGCAAGGATGGCATGCCAACATGCGATGGCCTTCGCAGAATTTTTAAGAAATTAGTTGGTAAGATTACATCTGTTGATATTGATGTGTTAAAGTCACCAACTATTTCAGATAGAACTGCAACTGTTCGTTGCTCTATTACATTCCGTAGACATGGGGTTTCTGGATTTAGTCCAGAATATGTCAGCGATGTTTTTGATGTAAACCCAGACAATACACCATTTCCATACTGCAATGCTGCTGTAGCAACAGCTGCTACAAAGGCGGAAGCTCGCGCTCTTCGAAAGGCAATTGGTCTTGTGAAGGTTTACACACTCGAGGAAGTAAATCAAAGCGCATCAAAGGACGAAATGGATCCGATGATGATTGATGATAACAAGCCGATCTCTGACAGTGCAAAAATTGCTATTAATACAATGTGCAACAGAATGGGAATTGATCAGAATAAGCTGATTAAATTCTGTGGGCTTGAGGCTGAAAGTATTCACGCACTAACGTATAAGCAATCGCATGAAGTTATTAATGTGCTAAATGGTTTTAGTCGTGGACCAGAAAACGGTGGGCAGACAGTTCCAGATCAAATTAAAGGTGAGGTAATCTTCTAATGCAATACAACTCTTCTTATCGTATATACAAGCCAAACATGAAAGATCACACAAAGGGGTGTGCGTCTTGTTGGGAATGGAATCATAAGACATGCAACTTTTTTCTGACTATAGCGAAGCAAGAAGCCCAAAAAGACGGTGATGGAAACAATCGTTTTTCTTGGAAGGATGATTCGGAAACAGTAAAGCTTGATATAGAGGAGGCTGCTGAAATAGCGTGTGTGCTTTCAGGAAGAAAGGCATTTCTTGGAGCGGCGGATGAGTCTGGAAAGGGTAAGGGATTTTTTCATCAAAATAAAAGCGGTAATGTTATATTAAAGCTTTATAAGCTTGACGAAGGATTTGCTTTTGAGGTAAGCTCAAAAAAAGGAGACCAGCGTTTTTGGGCTGGTCATCGAATAACTGTAGCTGAGGCATTTGTTATTGAGACGATTTGCAAAAATATAATCTCAAGCACATTTGCTGGATGTGGAGACTAAATCTTTTTTGCTCAATACTCATGAGTGTGTATTAATTATTTTTAAAATCTCATTTTGAGATGTTTTATTATCTGAGATTCTATAACGTCTATAGCATTCAGTTATAGTCCTGCGGAATGTATCTTTTTGAGAGTTAAGCGTTTTTGTCAATGCCTTTCTTGATTTGTCACTCCATTGAGGTTGAACTAAAGCGGCATTAACGGTGCCTATAAAGGATGTAATTAATTGCATAAATGCAGAACACAAACACACTGTACCGTCTTGATATGGTGCTATATTTCCGCTTTGCTGTGTTGAACACCCCTGAATAAGAGCGCACATATCTCCAATTGCGTTTTTTGCTTTTATTAGCCTTCCTATTACAATAGGATCTGATACCCTTTCGATACGAGCGGTTATTCTAGCAAGCTCATCGCAGGCAGCGCACGAATCATTTTGCTCGGTAGATCCGCATGGCTTTACTCCTGGAAACAATGGCGCCATTTCTGGAATAGTAATAGGTGGAGTGTCATATGGATTTGGCATAACTACGCCTAGTTGAGCATCATTTGCTATGAGTTTTTGCTGGACTAAAAGTTCTGTTAATTTAGCTATTGATTTATTTTCTTGCATTTTAGCCCCTCATGGACGTAGTGAAAAAGGCCACCATCGTTGAAATCATAAAAGCGATCGAGCTAGATGTAAAGTATACTTTTGTTTGCAGTATTGCCAGTTTTTCTTTGATTTCACCAATGTCGTTTTCTATACGAGAAAGACGATCATTTGATCTTTGCAGCTCGCTGAGCACTAATTTACGATATTCGGGCCATCCACTATCTTCCATTATTACACCTCACACATAGTCTATCATACACGAAATGTTGATGGAGGATTGAGGAAATGATTTAGCTGGAGTTACGCTCAGGCATAAATACCAATCGTGCCTTGTTGCAAAGGCAGTGCTTCCAGTTGGGTTTGATCCAGTGGGACCAGGGCTGCTTCTGAGTACTATAGATCCTGTGGAGCTAGCTGGCATTGATGACCAAGTAGAGGCCCCTGATCCAGGAAGCGTTTCATCTGTACTCGTGTGTATGCACTCATACCATTGAGTATTATAAAAAGAATTAGCCGCACCTGTAGAAGATCCTTCATGAAAATACATCCTGCAAGAAGAAACGCGAATGGGCGTTAAATCTGAAATCCTTAAGTTAAGTGTAGCCGCCCTGTTTGGTATATATCTAACCTCTATATCTTTATACGGGCCAATGTTCGGACTTACAGCATCTGCGGTGCTAGAGGTTTTATATCTTACATCATTAATTTTATCTAGAACCGATACAGAATCAGCTGTTGATATAAATGTGGCCTCTTGATAATTACCAATTATCTGGTAGCCAATGCTACCATCTCCGTTAATTATACCCATACCAAGTGCGCTTCTAAAAGAGCTTTTGGAGATGAATTCGTTTCCTATTTGTTGGACTTTATTATTTCCAAACTGACCAAATAGGGCAAATGTGGGCATTATAGATACTCTGTCGTAAAATAAATACCAAAGTTAGTATGTGATCCAATACCAGTAGGCGAAGCGGATATGCAGACATACCAGTCGTGTTGTATTTGCGTTGTATTAGATCCAGAAACACGAATACCGCTAATTCCTGGGCTTGCAATCAAATCAACATATGGGGTAGATCCGCTGCAAGAAATCCAAGTTGTATCTCCAGAGCCTACAACAGCTTGAGATACCTCAGGGTGAACTATTTCTGCTGCCTGACAAATTACTCCAGATGGAGCGTTATTAACGTTAGATCTATCGTAAATTTGAACTTTAGCGTTCTGCGTTCTAACAGCAGAACCGTGGTCAAATCTTATATTAAGTGTGGATTTATAATTCGGAATATTAACCAATGGTAAAGACGCATCAGTTGATCCGCCACGGCTAATAAGAGCGCCAGTTGCATTAACATATTTTACGTTATCTATTTCCGCACCAACTGCTGTGCCATTGGCGTCACAAACAAATGTTCTGTCTTGGTATTCTCCAATGCGAACACTAGCAAAAGCGCCGCCATTACCGAAAAAACCAATTCCTGAGCCGTTTAAGTTTTGGCTTCCGCTGTTTATTGCGCCTATGCCTTCGTTTGCGTAAAAAGTAACTGTTGCCATATTGTATTATACACCAGGTCTCACAACGTTTGCAGAACTATATTCCATTGGGGCTTGGGTTGTATGACCGTAGAAGGGCCAAACTCCGCTTGCGCATCCACCATCGTGAGCGTTTTCTACTTGAAAATAATATATTGGTCCGTAATTTGCAACACCGTTTGGATTTGGAAGTCTACGAGCCTCCACAATTGTTCCACTGCAAACTGGTTGAACGGCAAAACCCTTGGGGTATGCGGACTTTGTACCACCTGTAAATGTTATATTGCCCGGAACACCATTAGGCCAAACATTACTTGGTGCTATTGAATTTCCTGTAGCAGTAACAACACCAGGACATATCATGCCTCTTTTGCCAGGTGGGTTTCCAAGCTCGATAAGATTTATACATTGAACTTTTCTATACGTAGATGGTATTGATTCATCCTCTACAAAGACGCCAAACGGTGTTATTCCTGCTCTAGAAGAACTATCTTGAAAATTTCCACCACTAAACTGTACTATTACACCCTGATAAATCCATCTATTGGGCATACGACCACTATTGTAATTGTTTATATCACCAACTGGATACGCATCCCACTCAGAAAGCGTTGCTGGATAAGTGCCATCGTATCCAAGTATTTTTATGAAAACACTATTGTATCCAGCTTGTTCAAATACATACAACGGTTGATAATCATTAAGAACAGGATCATTACTATTCTTAGCTTTTAAAACATTTATTGATCGCATCTGTACAATCGTGCCAGATGGTATTTTGTGATAAATACGGTCGTATTGATTTGCAGATGCTTCAGCTAGATTCACTGCATAGTTTTGTATTCCATTAGTGACATCGTATGATCTTGCTGGGTATGGAAATTCAAACGTGTTAATTGGAAAATTTTTTGTTGTTGGGTCTGCAAGATTAATTTCATGAATTTCTATTTCACGCCAACCATAACGATTACAGAATATACTATTTCCGGTAGAAACAACTCCGGTAATTTCAGCTAGGAAAAAATGATTGGTTCTCCATAATCCGTGTCGCGGATCGTATCTTACATCCAACATACCGCCGACATGGTGTGTGGGAAGTGATTCTCCACCAAGAGGAAATTTTGCCCCACCAGCATCTTTAGTTATAAATCTTGTTTGACTATAGTCTCTAGATTGCCCATCTCTTCCATTTAATTCGGCTAGGTTAACAGCACCAGGGGCTGGGCGACCAAAAATATCATATCCCCATCCAGCAATAGCTACTGGCCCACTTAAACCAATAAATCTAGCTGTAAATGGATTAATTGTTCCAGGCGCATTTCCCTGTGGGACGGGCCTATTTCTTAGATTTGAGAACGAAGTGTCGCCAGGTACTAATCCGTGTGTATCTTTTGGTATTTCCATTTTATGCCTTTGGTAGAGATACCTCTCCCTCAAATTCCTTAGCCTCAAACACTGGTATATATTTAGATTCCACTGATGCTGGTGCGGCTGTTGATGTAAATGCTACACCGCCACCAATCGGTATACCATGTATACTCGGTATTATAGTGTTAGATGCTCTTAGGTTTTCAGGTAAGTCACCCCCAACTGGTGTAAAAATCTCACTTAATCCAGCGTAAGCAGATGCAATGTATGTGCCATTAACATCAGCGTTTACCATTTCTTTGATTGCACCACCTGAGATGAGAGAAACATTGGGCTTTTCTGCTCCTGGCGATGTACTGCACATTAGATAGCTTGTATCGACTGAAGTATTTTTATCCTGACCTGTAGTTATCACTGTTGCTGGTGTCGATTTTGATCTATCGATATAGATAAACTTTTTACCTGAATCTGGTTGATAATCTTTAACTATTGAATCTAGCTTTATGAACTCTTTCTTTGCATCAGCGAGCCTAAAAGTATTGGATCTTTCAGAATCTATTTCTTGCTTTCTTCTGAAACCAGTTGGACCAAAGAAGGTTTTAAACCTATATGTTGTGGTAAAGCCGCTGCTGCCATATGATAGAGATATATCGGCTAGATTTGAAACAACAGCACCACCAGATGATATTTCATAACCAATTGAATACTCTGGCAATCCAGCCACGGTTATAGAGGCATATCCAACAGTCGAGACCTGTCCAGAAGAATTGTCAGCAAGAATATTACCAGCAGAATTCATATTGCCAATGTTTCCATAAGTCCATGGGGAAAGACTAGTATCTTCAATAACCTGTGTTGGTCGTAAATTGTAGTTTATATTGGTGTTAGTACCAACAAATGGTCCATACTTTAAAAATCTCCATTTTAATGGAATAGCAACTTTAAATCCAGCACCCATTGCAGGAGTGTATCGTCTTTCGGCTAAACCTATTTTTTCTTGCCAAATTTTAGATGAACTATTAATCATCTCCATATATTTTTTGGCTGAAATTACCTTAGTGGAAGGTATTATATCATCTGTAACGGCACTAATAGTGTAATCACTGTATATCCAGGCTAAAAATTCTTGAGTGCCTATACTTTTGTCTTTTTTAGTTGTCAACGATGGTATCGCATTAAATGTTGAATCAACAGTTTTAGTGGTGCCTAGCAGTCGTGGATTTCCCTCTATGGTTGTCTGATCATTAGAGTAAGAGTAAACTGTAAAAGAACAAACTCGAAACGGATCAAATCCAACATGGAATGGCTCGTTTATTGTTGCAATAAAATATCTAGGATCAAATTTATATTGCTCAATAGAAACGTCAGATCTTAATAAGTAACAATTGGATGTGTCTGCAGGAAATGAAGTGTTTGCTCTATTTATTTTTAAATACGAAGCTGGATCTAAATTTTCTAATTTTGCTCCAGGTCTGTTTGTTGACAGGGTCCCAAAGTCTATTTCACAATATTGTCTAAATAAACCCTGTTCGTTTTTAAACGCACCAGAGTCTGTATTAAGATGCAGACCGTATAAACTTTGAACAAGTGAATCGTTTTGTGGATCCCTTAGGTCTGGGGCAGCATCGCAAATTTCATATGTAAGCGGTATTTTTTTTCCAGAATATGTATATGATCCTTGATCGCCTCCCGTATCAGAACCAGTTATAGATGTAAAAGCTGGATCGTCACCTATAAATCCAACAAACACCTTTCCATAATATTCTTGAGCGACCCTAAGGGTTGCTTGGTAGCAAGCTTCTTTTAGTGCTTCTGTTTGTGGACTTGGAATATAGCCGATTACAAACGTAGTGGGTACATCGGAGAATGACGGCGCATCTCTATTGAATGGTGGTGAGTAAATACCCATTTTAAGAGGTATTGAATTTAAAGTACCAAATGGTATTGTTTGTTCAACACCTCCGTGTGTACCAGCTATAAATTTGTTTTTGTGGAAGCTGCTATAAGTTGTATATGTAATTCCATCAGTATATATATTTCTAAAAGCGTACCAAATCGCTGTGGCCCAAGATTCTTTGCTGTGCAAGGCGGCGCGAAGTATTCTTTCCGTAGCAATATAACCCTTTTTGGTTACTGCTGATTTGTTTTTGTTAGTTGTTGGGTTTCCAACTGTGGAACCAGTAACAGCACCATTTGTTTTTGTGGATCTTATTGCTCCTAGTGTTACGGTTGGCAAATCAGCAATCAAAGATGAAGATTCTGAATGTATTGATGATAGATCAATAAATGGCTGATCGCATATGTATCCATCACCACCAATGTGATAAACCTGACTTAAATCTGTATTGATTTGAAGCGTTCGCTTGTTATCTCCAATAAATATTGCCTTAGTTGGATCTGATCTTAACTCTCTACCAACTTCATACGATGAAAGCTTATCTGAAAGGGAGCTTATAAATGTGTTTATTGAATCATTTGTAAGAGCGTATTGGTTTACTCTGCTTATTCCGCGAATAGATATTATTTTTAAATCTGATTCTTCAGAAATACAAACGGCATACCAATCAATATTATTATCTTTGGCAACGCGATTGATAAAATCTTCTACGCTTGCATTTTGTATTTGAACTCTGTAATTTACTGGAATTCTAAGAGTAAATGTGTCGTCAAAAGCTATCTTGTATTCTTTGCCATAAAAATTATATTTTGGCTGCTGAAGTCTTGTGTCCAAAATATTGCGCCAAATCATTCCATCAGTAGTCCAGTTTGCCGCAACAGCATTAGCAAATGTATTAAGTGGTGTTACTACGTTGTACCCATCCCATTGGGTTACTCCGCTATTAAAAGCTGGGCAGTGATCGGTGATTACTGGAATGTCTTTAAGTATGGATCTTGGGTCAGTAAGTTGTACATTTATTAATCTTCCTGATGGTGAATGCGTTCTTCTCCAAGAAGTTACTATGCCACCAAATTTAAAATTTCCATTTTTAAAAAGATGATAGCTACCTGGATTACCTGACAGAAATTCAGAACCTCCTTTGATGGATTTAATTAGATCTGATTCTGTGCTTGAATAATTAAGAGTTCCATGTCCAGTAAAACTTTCACCATTGTCTTCTACCAACTGTACATCAAGTGTTGAAGACGATCCATTAAATCCAAGAGTGCAACTAAAGCTAACAACTGAACAACCAAGAAATTTTATTGGTGATCCTATAGTTGAGTCTGCTGGCATTATAAAGCGCCCCCATCACCCGGTGTGAGAGTTGTAGCATTAAAAGAATATGTTCCTTTAAAGATATCAACAGATTCATTAAATGATGTTAACCAGTAATGTGTACCTTGGGTTCCTGTGGGATAGACTTTTAATGTACTTAGGACTGTTTTGGCTTGTGTTCTATATGTTTCTACAGAATCAAAGTCAGCTTTTGTACCTGTGCCAATCACAAAACTAGCAGAGATGTTTCTTTTCGTTGTGTTTGTGGTTTTTATATCTTGGATAACAGGACCAGCCGTCCTTCCTGGAACTGGTATTTCTGCAACAAAATTTTCTTTTGTGTTTTGACTTACATTCACATCAAAATCAATAAAGGAGGTGCTGGTAAGATCAATTGTTTTTTCTTTGAATTCTCCTTCGTAATTAACAGTACCAGAACGACGATTCTCTGAAATCGTCATCCCATAAGGTCCATAAATATAACTTGATCCTGTCACATACGGATTAGTTAATGATCCTGTTTCGGTAATACGAGTCTTTAGGATGGCAAAATTATTTGCGGCAATAATGTTTTCAAAATAGTCTTTTGATTTTTGATATCCGGTTGCACCAGGGGCAATGCCCTTTATGGCACCAGCAACTCTAAATACTTTATCGTATCCATGAGATCGGCTTATTGAATTTGGTCCACTAGCTCTAGATGTCATTGTTATATTAAAGTCATCTTGCACACCGCTTGTAGTTGTCTTTATAAATTTCCAAGACTGCTGTATTGAATATGAACCACCAATCTGGTCCATTTGCTCCGATGTTTGGTGACCAACGTATTCATATCCAGACTTGGGTGAATACAAACTATAGAAAGTTATTGGGCTAATAAGACCAGTCTGAGAAACTCTTTTAGCCACCCATTCCTGAGCTTTTGAAAACGGGGCATAGTTTCCTGTTGCTGCATATTCTGTAGCAAATGCCTTGTATGACTGTGCGGATACTGTTCTATTTACAGAATAAGAATTTTCAAAATCGTTATCAGAAGAAACAGTTATCGAATCTGATGCTGATTTGAGGTTATATCCGTCAAATTGAGAGAATGTTGGATTTACTGGATTAAATCCGTCTATTAAAATTTCATTCGTTACAACGCTTATTGTATAGTCAGTCCTAATTACATGGATTGAATCAGCAAAAGAAACGCTGGCTATTTGAGGTTTACATTTTAAAACTGTTGTTGTTCCATCATCAGTTTTTATTTCGAGAAGATATTCTGTTGCATTCTTTACGGCTGTAGTTCCAGTATCAGGCTCACCTGGGTTTATAGTAAAAAGATCTCTTAAAGCTCTTTGCTTCTTTACAAGTGATCCAAATCTTTTATCGTCTGTGTTTATGGATGTATCAACAGCATTTGCGGTGGCAAAAGTTGTGAAAAGTTGCCCTGTCGGACCTGGAGATCCTCTGTCGGGTAAAAGAGTGCCGTTTAATGTTATTTCAAATTGTGATGATAGTACAGTGCCATCCGAGGTTCGTGTGAAGCTTTCGGAAAGGCTGTAAAGCGGTGCTGGGGTAATATATTTACCGTTATATAGTACTATTGCCATTTGTTCCTACCTTAATATGTCCCACCATCAATTATAGAGTCTAATGGTCCTGCACTTGATCCTGCCATAGAAGAAATTATTTTATTTCCATACCATGTAGTGCCATAATCAAAACTATAAAACTCAAATCCATCAATCTGTGTTCCTGTTGCTGTTACTGGGTAATTAATTCGAGGTTTTGAGTATCCGCTAGCCCATTGTTCTCTTGGCCAAATAATAGAAGCATTAAAATCAACCTCTCTATTACCAGCCGCATCCTGAACTGTAAATAAAGTTACCCTATAATCACGCATGTACGTGGACGGAAGACCTGTGGTTCCGCTTGCGTCTTGATCTTGAAAAGGTGATTTTGCAATTGATACTTGGGTTAGTGGCTGATTAAGGATTACTTTTTGTGTGCTACCGCTTGCTGGATAAATAACAAAAGATCCTGTAGCAGTAGATCCAGTAGAGCTTACTTGATACCCAGCAAACGCAAAGCTTTCAATGGCTAGATTTCTAATTGTTCCATTTTGGTACAATCCAGACCCAGCCATGCTTATAATTCCTCCGTTAAAAGCAACATCGCGATTAGAGCCAGCAACAATGGCTCTGTTGGATTCGACCTCACCATCTGATCCGTTTATATTAATTTTATTTAACTGTGCTGCTGTTGCTGTTAAGCGGGTGCCGCTAATTGAAAGAACCCCATTTACATCAATTCCAGTGGTGCATATTTGAAGAGCTGAGTCAGTTCCATTACCAGCGGAAACGGCGCGCAGTGTTGTGGGCATGCCGTTATTGGAATTAGATATCTGGAGTATATCTTTATATGTTTGACTTGGAGTTTGTCCTAAAAATGAAGTTCCCATATTATTTTATACACCTCATTCTATACCAGAAATATAAAGTTCTACCTCAAGAGTTGATACCTCAAGGCCACCTATAAATGCGGTTGCTGTGCCTGTAGAGCTAGCATATTCACCTGAAATTGCTATTGTTGTAACTCCAGTAGCAACACCATATCCTCCAATAAATACAGTTCCAGTAGCGCTTTGAAAGGCTGGCGCGTACATAAAAGCAGTAGTTGAACTAGTGATAATGCCATCTCCACTAGCGTACAAGAACAACGGCATTTGTACATTGTAATTTCCTGTACTTGTGCCAGACATAAAAACAGATGTGGACTTTGTTATATACGCACCCTGAGTGCAGCTAGAAGGTATTACTTGCCATTGCTCTAGTACTGAGCTATTGTATGTTTCCCACTGCTGTCTCAGTCCGCCATTCCAAATGCCACACTGATCCATTGCGGAAAGAAAAAGTGTGGCGGTGCCCGTTGCTGGTGTTTCAACAGTGCCAATGTACATAGGCATGGCGCCTATGCTTAAACCAGGAGAGCCAGAGGCAAATATAGTTGCAGTACCACTAGAGACACCGTAAGCGCCATAGGTAATCAGGTTGGCGATTGTTGTGCTCTGTATTGTCATTTTACTTTGCTGGTGGGGCTACTGGGAAGACAAATGAAGATATATTAAAGCCGGCTGTATTAAGTGCGTTTTTGATATACTCACTTACTTGTACAGCAACAACATTTTTGATATTTTGGATATCCTGTTCGGCACTAGATAGGTTAAATTTAAGATTAATATCGCTTAAGCCTTCAAACTTAAAGGTTATTGTATCTGGAACACCCTCTAGGGCTTTTGCAAGAGTATCTGCGGTTTTCTGAACTAGCGAAGTTTGTTCTTGTATAACTTTAATTGATTCTTTTTGCAGATCTATTTGAGATTGGCCAATACTTGTAAGCTCTGCTTTTAGTTTTGTTATTTCATTAAAGCTGTCTTTTATTCCAGTATTGAAACCTGTTAAGCTTGGCACAAGATTCTGACCGAAGTTTAATACATCACTAAGTTGATTGCCTGTAAAAGCAAAGCCTTGTAATGTAGCGCTGCCAGCGCCTTGAGCTAAACCAGTAGTTCCAAGGAAATCTCCAGTTGCACCAATCCTACGAGCAAAATCTTCTGCAATTGCTTGAAGAGCTGGATTATTTACTATTTTTTCTGGGGTAAGATCTGCTGGTTTAAAACCAGCACCTTGCAATTCAGAAGCCAGCCTTCTAAGGTTATCTCGGTTTTTTTCAATTTCTTGTCGCGCAAGGGCTTGATCATCTGGTGTTCCACCAAATGCCTTACTTACAATATCCTTGCTAAAACCAAGACTCGCCTGCAATTGACCTTGAACTATTTGAATTTGCTCAAGTACGCCTTGTCTAGAAGCATCTAGATAGTTTCCAAACTCATCGAAAAGTCTTGGTATGAGAGCTTTAGTTTCGTTAAAGGCTCTTGTGACATCTGATATGAGCTTATTTGGGTCTGTTTCTGCTACATTTACTGTACCAACAGCTAATTTATTTGACTGTATTATACTATTAATAAAAGAACCAAAGGCACCTGGTGAGCTTGCGGACCCAGTCCTGTTTCCAGGGGCAAAATTACCTCTAGAGATATTATCGGAAAAGTTAGCAAAGGCCCTTTGAACATCTGCAAGAACACCACCAAGTCCTGCAAATCCTCCAGGTCCACCAGTCAACAGCCCTGTAGCAACACCAGGAAGCTGTGGTTTAATAGCACGAACACCAGCTTGGAATTGCTTCTCGTTAATATTTCCACTCGCACGATCTATCTCAAGCAATTGTCTTTTTATTGAATCTTGTGTGGCAACTATTTGCTTTTGTGCATCAAGCTGTTGGAATCTTTTCTGGTTTGCTAGATCAGAAAGAGCTACGGCATCTTTTAAATATTCGTTTTGCTCTTTAATAAGCTCATTAATAGAACTTATTCTTGCCTCTCTTAATTTATCAATACCTAGTAAAGCTTCTCCAACATTTGCCTCGCCAGACTTAGCTAATTGCTCAAAACGCTTTTGCAGTTCAGATTCTCTACCACGAAGATCTTGTGTAGTTTCATCACCAGCCTGTGACGCAGTCAATGCTGCTTGTTGCGCAACGAAAAGTGGTGGCGCGCCCCCAGCAAACTTATCAGACCTAAACTGTTCCGCCAAGGTATTTATTTTATCTATGCTTTTCTGCAATGCTGGTGTGACTAATGGTGATAGTCCAAAACCCTGAAGCATCGAAGCGTCAGATGTAAATGGGGAAATCTCCGCTGCTCTTGGAGTAAATGAGCTAGTTCCAAATACAGAAGACAGGGCATCTGACCCAAGAGCGTTTCTACCTCTTATGTTTTGACGAAGCTGCGATGACCTATTAACTTGACCAAGAGAAGCAAAAATCTTTGCAGAAGAAAGCTCTAGACTTTGTGAGTACGTATCAAGCACCTCATCTAGATTTTGTGAGGCCCTTCCTACTCTGCCAAATTGTTTAACAAGAGCACCAAATACTTTTTCTATTTCAGCGCCTTGTACTATTACACCTTCTGATGGTCTTGAAAGTAATGTCTGCAGCTCTTTTTTAACAAACTCGTCTGCTTTAGCACCTGTTAACCCAAGATTTCTCGCTCTTACAAAAGCATTTTTTAATGACTGGCGAAGCAATTCAAGGGCTTGAGTGCCACCACCTTCAGGACTAGCCAAATCCTTGACTGTTTCTGCTAATTTTTCTGACGTTAAATTTGGATCAGATCTTCTAACCAAATTTTCAAGTGAGCCAGTTACATTTCCTTCTCTCTTAATTATTAGAGATATTAACGCGTCTATTCTTTGTGGTAGTCCATTTTTATCAAGGAAAAACCGTTCTATGTTTGGTCCAAAGGTAGGGGTTCCACCTTGAGCTATCTTTCCTGTGGATATAAATTCAGCTGTTAGATTTTGTCTAGCAGACTGTTGCTCTTGGATTTTTTGCTCTTGCTTTAATCTTAATTGTTGGTTTTTTTGACTGAACTGATTAATAATCTCAAGACCAGCACCAACAGCGGCTCCAGCGGCTGTTCCACGCACCCCAAGACCAAAAAGTCTAGCCAATCCAGCACCACCAAGACCAGCACCAGCAACACTTACTCCAGCTGCAACTGCTTCGTTCCCAAGTCTTTGTCGATCATTTGAGGCCTCAAGATTAGTTAGTACTTCAGATATTTTCGATAGACCAGCGGAGGCAAGAAATAAACCAGCTCCTTGTCCTAGGGGCGAAAATATTGTACTCTTTAAAAGACCACCTTTTCCGCCACCAGCGCCGCCACCAGCGCGGCCACCAGCGGCACCGCCAGGCGAAATTGAAGAACCACCAAGACTACCAGCTATGTTATTATTAAGTATCGATATCGTACGGTTTACTGTATCAAGGCCAGTAATCAATCTATTATTATTATTAATAAGCGCTCTATACGTGGTGAACGAAGCCTTAATAATGTTGGTAAGGGCGAATATTGCTGTTGCTGCAGCAGCTGGACCTACGACTGGTGCGGTAGCTTTCAAAGCTGGAGCAATGGCACCGCTGACTAAATTAGCACCAGATCTAAATATATCTTTTATGAACGGATTGTCAATAAGCCCAATCGCAGCCTCTTGAAGGGCAACTTGTGCCCTCTCTAATGCTTTTCCAACTGTTTCTAGCTGAGTCTTTGCGTCACGAAGAACAGATCCTGAGGCTTTGTTTACTGTGTTCTCTAGATTTTCGGCTTGTGAATTTATCGCCTCAAAAAGGGCAAGTACACGAGAGGCGTTTCTGACATCAACAAATTGAGATATAGCTGATACTTTTTCTGTTTCAGTACCAAACTGTGTCTGAAAAAGTTTTGCTACAGCTTGAAGCCTTCGCGATGGATTAAGTTCTTGTAAAATCTTTGGATCTATACGACCAATAAACTGTTCAAATTTAGGCTTAAATAGAGATGTTGTAATTGTCTTAAGCGAAGTACCAATTACCGAGGCTGACTCTCTTGTTTGTTGTCTCAGTGCAGAAGATATCTGCAGGAACTCTTGAAAATTTCCGCCAAGTTCAGCAAATGCAGAGCCACCACGCTTTACAATTTCAAATAGATCTTGTGATTCTACGGCGTAATCTTTAGAAAACTGATTTACAAGATCAAGAATATTTCGTGTGTCAGTAAGGGTAAGATTGAACTGTCTGTATACAGCAATCAATCCATCGACGGTTTGTTCTTGTGAACCAAAAGATGGGCCTAGTCTAGCTTCAGATATAGCACTTATTGCACCCTGAAGCTCAGTTACGTTAGTAAAACCAGCCTGTGCTAGTAAAGCAACTCCGCTAGCAATATCACTTGGTGCAATACCAAGAGAAGTGCCTAGGTTTTTTATAAACTCAGAAAGTTGCTTGATCTTGCTGTTGTTTTCTACGGTGTCTCCAAGTACCTGACGAACTTTTGTTAACTGCTGTTCAAGCTTGAAAAACTCACTAGTTGATGCTTTAATGAAGGTAACAGCACCATAAATTCCAGATGCACCTATTGTATAGGCGGCTATTCTTTGAGTGGCTATAGTTACTTGAGCGCCAAGTCTTTCAAACCCATTTCCGAATCTTGCTATAAATTGAATTGTGCTTTGGCGACCACCTTCTACATCACGAAGAGCTTGATTAAATTCTTTTAAAGCAGCCTTTGCTTCTTTGGATGTTTTTGTGGTTCTTGCAACCGTAGCCTCAAGTGATCCACCAGTTAGATTTGATATATTTACGCCAGTAAGTTTATTTACCTCAAGCGCTTGTTTTGCAAGCTCAGAATTGCTAAGCTTTGTATATCCAGGACCAGCCTTACGAGCAACCTCATTATTTAACTTAACAAGAGACTCATATGTTTCACGAACACGATCACGTATTTTTTGACGCTGTTTTGCTTCATTATCAAGAACAGCCTGTCGTTGCGCGATTTCTTTATTTACATTTTTTTCATTGTCAGACTGTGATCTAGACAGAGCTGCTCTTTGAGAGTTTGCCCTAATTATATCAGAAGTTGACGCTGCTGAAGCCCCCGGGGCAATAATACCAAATTGATTCTCAACACTAGAAGTAATATCTAAATCACTTCTTGCAACTCTTGTTTTTCCTTTAAGCCTATCAAGCTCAACCAGCTTTTGCTCAAGAGCTATTTCTTTTTCTATTATTGGGCGAAGCGATTCTCTAAATCTTAATTGGTCAAGTAATGCCTTTGATCGCTCTTTTTCTTTTGATGTAAGCTTATCTAGTAAATCTTTTGATTCTTTCTTAGCGGCAACACCCTCAGCCTTAACAGCATCTTCTGCCTTTCTTCTGTCTAGTCCCGTGGTTTTACCCGGTGATGAAAGAACAGCAGCCACTTCTGGCCGTGCACGAATATCAGCCTCTAGTTCTGCGGCAGTTTTTGCCTTATAAACTGTTCCAGACTTTGCTGCGGTGGTTGCTCGTGCAGCCTCTAGTTTGAGCTGTTCCTCTACGGTTTTTTTTATTTGCTGCTCTACACTGTAGATCTTGTTTGCGTTTGATTCGCGCACCTTAGATGCAGCATTTGCGTCTTTTACATCTTTAGATGTTTTAAAGTTTTCCGCACTTATTTTTTGCGTTGCGTCTCGAACTTTATTTATAAGATCGTTGGCTTCTCGTAGATTGTTTACTGAAGATGGATCAAATAATGTAAGCGCTTCAGATCGAACGTCATCTCTAGACTTTGCAACATAAGATGGGTCAAGCTGTGCGCGCTGCTCTTCTTGAGCTGATCGTGCGCGAATAAACTGAGCTATTGATGATCCTAAAACTTGCTGTCTTGTTCCGAGTCTTGTTTTTAAGTTTTCTGTTTTTTCTAGTGCTTTATCTATTGCGTCTGTATCAAATTCAAGTTTTATTGCCTTTTTTGCGTCCCTTTGAAGAACTTTAAGTTCTTCTCCGAGATACTGAAAAAGTGTTACAAGATCTTGTGAGTCTTGAAATGTTTTTGGACTTAATTGTATTAAACGAATTGCTTCTCGAACACCCGCTGATGCGCCCTTTAGAGCACTTACTGACCGCAAAAGATCATCTACATTTTTTCCGCTACCAGCACCAACCTTCAGTTTCGGATCATTTATGATCTTTTTAGCCTCTGCTGCAACTTGGGCTAGTTGCTTGAATAGATCATCTGCGTTTTGTTGTTTAAAGTCAACAGAAACCTCAACTGCAGCCTTTTGGTTAAGTGCGCCCTGGATAGCTTTTGCAGCCTGTGCAACAGCTGATTTATTTATGTTAATTGTGTTGACAAGCGCGCCAAATCTTAAAAAGAAGTCCTCTGCCACGTTCTGTCCTCTAGATTAAATACACTAGAGTTTGTTTATTTTACTGAGGCCTTTTTCTTCTTTGGCTTACTTTCACCCATTGCCTTTTCAACAACTGGTGATTGATCGGCTTCTTCTCCATGTCTTTCGAGCCATTCGTTTTCTGGTCGAAGTTTTTCTATCTGGCGAAGAATTTCTTGAGTTCCTTCGTAGATAAAAGACATTATTTCAGAGGCGGCGCGATTTGCGAGTGCAGAATCATCTTCCTCAAATTCTTTAAATGATGCCCAGATCTTACCACCGTCTTCACGGGAGCAGCAAGCAAAGGCATAGTAGTTAAATCTACGGTTTTCAGCAAAAAGGGTCGCAGACTGAGAGTTTAGCTCATATCTAGCGTTATCAACCTCATCGAGTGTCTTGCGTGCGGCGCGAATTTCATCAACAATCTTCATGCCAGTGGTCTTGTCTTCGATAGTGTTGAGCTTCAAAAGAAGTTTTTCAATTTTCTTTTCACATTCACGACGTTCTTCTTCTCGAGAATAACGATCAAGCCCACGCTCCTTTAATATTTTTTCGACTTCAGCCTCAAGAAAAAGACCATTTGCTATAGCTTCTCTATATGCCCGTGCATAAATCGCATCACTTTCGCGGCGAATTTTGTTTGTTGGCTTAATAATTCTATATTTAACACTCTCAAATTCAAATTTTCTTACTTCGTCCATTGTTTGTTCCTAATTCTATTTTAGCTTCTATGATTGATATTTTAAAGTTGGCAATATCACTAGACATCTTCTTTTTTTCTTTATTGCCCTGGTCAAATATTGACTCTCGCAAATCAAGAAATTTGTTAAACCATATCTTTTGCTCGGGGGTCATCTGGTCTTCTTCAATTTTTTCATTTTCTCCCCAGAGAACCCCAAAGAAATCCTCTATTTTTGAAACAGCGCCGACAAACACGGTTTCTATTCTTGAGCATGCAGATTTTTGTAAAATCTCAGAGCACTTCTGCTCGGTAAGATCTTGCAGCTTTTGCTGTTGTATTAGACGCAATCTTTCTCGCGCCTCTTTGTAATTCATTTTTTCATCCTCAAATTATTTTGCTGAATTTGTATGTCTGCGCGCACATCTGGCAGCTCATGTTCCTTTGCCTCACCCTTGACCTCTAGTGTCCTATTCCTGCTTTGTATACTTGCAAGACCAAGCGGTGAATTCATTGTAGAATACACTTTTTGTGCGTCTTGAGGTGTTTGTGCAACAATGAAAACCTCTTTCGCTCCAGCTATTCTTGGGTTTGTTGTAAAGTTGGTAATCTTTTTGGATGTCTTATTATATTGATCTTCAAACCATTTATCAAGAGCTTCGTCGTCATCTATAATGGACCACTCTGGTCTCTCGTGACTTTCAAAAACATTATCGTATATACTAGACCAGTACGTAAGATCTCTTTGTGATTTTGCCATATCAGCAATAGGTCGCCCAAATAAATCACCACCACCGCCCTTATAAGTTTTCCAAATAGATCTCCATGGCTCAGAGCGTGCAATTTTTCTTATTTCTTTTTCAGAATAGAACTCTTGTAGAGTCTCTCCAATTAAACAATTTACAAGCTCAACATCTTCTTCTTCATCAAAACTTTTCTGATCTTTCCACAGTAAACTTCCGTCTTTGTATACGGAGCTTGGCAATAATGATGAGGCTTGATTTTTCTTAAGCTGGTAGTCAATTGTTTGTGTAAAAAATGACATCTTAAGATCAAGCAGTTCTTTAATCCTAATTTCCGCCATTTTACGACGAGAAAGCATTAAATTTTTTTCAATTGCTTTAAACTGGTAATTTGGAAGAGCCTGTGTGATTTCCTTGATAAAGTTTTTTACTTCTTCAAATTCTTTTTCAAGATCGTCGCTCCAAAGCCCATGCTTATATAAAAGCTCTTTTTCCTCTTCTTTAGAAATAAATCCGTCTTTTTTAAGCTTTTTTTCTGTGTTATTATTTGAATTAAATATTCTAGCAGATGTGATAATTCCAGGCTGTCTAAATACGTAAGAATTTCCACTGCATTCTATGCAGAACTCACCCGATATTACTGCGTAAACCAAAGAGTCTGATATCACTATAATATTATAGAAAAAACCCAACCTTTCGGCTGGGCTTTTCTTTAAACTGAAGACTACTATTAGGTTGGTGGACCAGAGAAACCAGCAGTAGCAGCAGCACCAACATTTGTACCACCGGTTGAAAGAAGCTGACCAGTGGGTGAGGTAGCAACATCTTTAGGATCTCTAATGTAAAAAGTGTTGTAAGAGCTATAGGTATATGTTGTGGTTCTATTACCACCGCCAGTATCGCCACCGGTATCTGAAACAGATGTAAGCTTATTTTTAAGACCTACGTCAAACAGGGTTCCGTCATTGAGACCAATAATGATTGGCTCATCGGTAAGGTTTGCGGTGTTATCAATAGCAGAAACTTTATCGCCAGCTCTGTTAATAATTTCAAAAGTGGTAGTAACCTCAACTGGGAAGTCAATGTAACGAGCGTATGGAGCGCGACGACCAAGCTGGAAGATTTCTGGGCGACCAAAGTCTGTCGAGATCTGAATGGACTGAATTCTTGGTAGATAGCCACCGTCTTCACCAGTTGCGCTTTGACCAGAAGCTGGTAAATTCGTGGATGCAGTAATTGGTCTTACACCAGCGATGCTTCTTGGAAGAATGGATCCTGTTGGATTCCAGTTATAACGTCTGCGAACGCCAGTTGAGTCAATAGTCGCACCAAAGTTGGTTGGGTTGAAGAAGCCAGTAGCGTTAGCAACTGCAACTCCAGTTCCATAAACCCACAACTTGTTGTTTCCAACGAAAGTAACGCTATGGGTAAAGTTGCCATCAACAGGCATGTTAAAGTTAATGGAGTTAACATACATACCGCTCATGATGCAAGTTCCGCTTGGTGGACCACCATAGGCGGTGCCTGTTCCCATTATATCAACGGTATCTTGCCAGAAGCCAACAGCAATGTTGCACTGCTCGTTCGAGAAACGACCTACAAGAGTACCAGTTGTAGCTCCCGGGGTTCCAAGACAGGCTAGTAATGTAGCGCCACATAAAACCTGTTCCATTGTGCACTCAACAGCTGGAAGATTTTCTGGTTGGTCAAAAAGCTCTAGTTCACCAAGCTGGAAAACGGTATCGAGGTTAAAGGTTGTGTCTATACCAACGCTTTGTAGGCCGCTAACGGGAATAAAGCCAGTTGTATAACCAACTGTGCCAGCTGTAGTATTTTTTGAAATACCAACTCCGTATGCGGCGTAATATAGTCTTTTGTTGTCAGCCATTTATTTTATAGTCTCCGTATAATAATACACAACTACGTAACTATCTCAAAATCAAACACAACTGTAGATTTATAAATAGGCAAAGCTGTATAACCTTCAATTTCTGTTGGATTGTAATCAAAACGGCCAGTTTTCCATGGGTAAAGTGAGTACAGTTGATCAGCACTTATTCTATTTTCCACCTGACCCTTGTGGTCTAGGGGATACTTGCGGTTTTCTATAGCATTATTAACGTCAAACATCTTAACGCCCTGACCAGCTAAAGCAAGGGCGGCATCAACTATTGTATCATGAAGCCCAGGATCTTCTGAAATTATGTCAAGTGCAATACTAAAGTTTTGAAGTTTATTAATGTCTCCAAGCTGGAAAGGATCACCATTAGATTGAGAAACGTCTATAAATACAGCTGGCATAAAAGATCTAAGTTCATTTGGTATTGAATCTACGCCAGATCCAGGGGTATAATTTTCAAATCTTTTCAAATGCTCTGTAAAAAGAAGTTTGTATTGGCTTGATTTGGTTGGATAAACAAATACTACACGCTCTGATCTGTTGCAATAAATAGTGTTTCCACTTTCAGTAAGGGCGTTTGTGAAAACTATGCCACCTCTAGCATAATCAACATAGTATTGAAATGTACCAACGGTGCCAGTTGGGTAAAACACGTCATTGATAAAAATACCGCTCACTTGTATTGGATTTGATCCACCAGTATAAGTTGGTGAAGCATTTTCCCAAACCCAATCGGAACTTAATCCTTGCCAAAACTTAAATCCAGAAGCGTTATGAAGCTCGGGACGGTAAGATGGTTTAAGTACGGCCATTTCACTGCCGTCAAATGATTTTGTTCCAGATTCTATATTGTAATAAGCGCCAATATTTATAAAAGACTCGCGCAATCTCCAAGTGAGATTTTCGCGTATTTGCGCCCTGTTACTGTACTGTCCTAAATAAGTAAGATTCCTGAACATGTTTTATCCTCCTTCTATTCCACGAACCAAGTTTAGCAATCCCTGAATTGGTTTGCCCATAAATGTTTTTTGACCCCTTTGAGCCGCTTCAAGGATTTGTTTTACCAATTCCGATGCCTGAGCTTTATCCTCTGCACTAGCGGCTCTTGAAACAGCGCGGCCTTCTAGGCCTCCAGCTCTGCCCTCTGTAATTATTCCTCTTTTATTTCCACCATATTTTAGCACCTGTTCCTGTAGGGCTACACGAAAATATTGAGCGGCTTCTTCATTGGCCGTTTTTATAAATTCAACATCGATATTAATATCTTTTTTGCGATTTACCCATGACTTTATAGCAAAAGAACCACCAAATAACATTGTGTGGGTTCCGCTTCGTGATCGCTTGGCAACGTTTTCTAAAATTGTATCTTTAAGAGGTTGTAGTTTGGGGCTTAATGACTGGTTATTTCCAACCCCAGGCCACACGCTGTATCCTTGAATATTACCTTTAGACGGACGAAGCAACCACTCAAACCAGTTTATTTTTTGGGGTGTCGATTTTTTAACTTTTTGATCTGAATAAGGAGACAAAAAAGATCTTTTGGAGACGTAGGATATTGATGAGGCAATTTTGTCTAAATTAGTTGCGTTTTTAAATCGTACAGTACCGTCTGTGCCATTTTGGTTTATTTCTACTTTAAAAAATGCACGGGCTTTCTTAAAGATTAAATCTTCAACTTTGCTTTCTTTTCTCAAGCCAAGGGCGCCTCGAAGCTCAAGATCGTTCATAGCTTGTTTGATGTTTGGATCATTGATGACAAACTCTCGAAATCTGTTAGCTAAATAAGAGGCTGTTTTTTTAGCAGCGACATTAACTGCGCGCTTCATTAATCTAGAAATAGCACCAAGACCACGTAGATCTTTTTGCAGCTGTCGGATTGCGGCAGAGTATTCTGTCTGATCTAATATCAATATTTCAGCGCCAATTTTTGCGCCTTTAGCCATTTGATATCTCCACCCAATAGGTCTTTACCTGGTGATAACCACCAAGACCATAAGGCACTGGAGCCATTAAAATTTTTACCTTTATTTCCCTACCCTTAAATGACGGATCAAAAACAGCATCTGTGCACCTCACTAGATCTGGAGCATACTCTTTTGCGCAAATCATTTTCCACACATTCTCGGAAATACCAGCTGCTGGATTAAGCTCCTTGTATTCCTTATTGGCTCCGTAGACTCGTGCAATTATTGTTTTTGTATTTTCTAGTATCTTTAAACCAGTTGGTGCTATTGGTAAATTAGAATTACCTATACCAGGAACAAGTCTTGGGTTTGATCTACCACCAAATCCAGGCATAAAGGCTTCTTTTTTGCCTATTGGGTCTTGAGAAACAGAAGTTGTAGCCTCAACAGCATGAGCAAAAACAAGCTTGCAAGACATACCAAAGCCATCAGTCAAGTCAGTTGCTACACTGCGCCATTCTGCTTTTATTGCGCTTAACTCTGAGCTTGACAGATTTCCCATCTTTATCTCCTACTAATTGTTGGCCAGTAAAAATCGACGCTTGTTTGACCAATATTGGCGCTTTCGTAAGCTCCAAAGATAGCCTTAAGTGTTGCACGATTACCCTTCTCCCATGCCCAGCGAGCCTTCTCATAATTTTCAAGATAAACTTTATAGGAGTCGCTTCGTGCTTTTAGCGCAGCTGTTCCATCATATGATGTAACATCATCTCTGATTTTAACACCATATTTTGCCGCATCTCTACGCATTTCTGACATTGCCACTATTGACCCTGCTTTAAAGACAAACAAAGCGGCAATTCCGCGGTCAACATCACCGCTAATAATTGGATCAGGGGATATAGTGTTGTTGGCTGTATCTATTAAAAAGGTGTTATTGATTAGCTGGACCTCAGAAACAACAGCTGCCGCAGCAAGTGTAATAAAACTTTGAAGTATTGTGTCTGTATATCTTTGTGGCGAATCTAAATCGCCTATATAATAGCGCAATCTTTCTGGTAAAACATCTGTCCAGCTGTTTACTGTTGGCATTTTTTAGACCCAGTGATCTTTTGGATATGTTTGAATGTAAATTACTTGACCAGCACCCATATCGCCAGTAACGGTTTTTGCCCATGCATTTCTTACAGTGGCGATATTTTGACCACCAAGCTGTATACTGTCGCCAGAGCCAAGAGGGAATCCTGTTTCTGCAGACCAGCTTCCTGATACAGGTATGTTAAAACCAACACGAATTGCTGTTGGGCCTGGATTATAAATAATAATTGATTCTACTGGCTCACCGTGGTGACCACTTTCTGAAGCAAAAACATATCTACCGTTTGAGTCTATTCCTGGCCAACCTGTGGCAAATGGCTTAATTGTTTTGTCGTATACAAATTGATTCGCTACGATATTTTCAGAAGTTAAACCAACTATTCCGTATGTAATAAATTGCTGTACTGTGGGATTTTGATAAACTATAGCGCGATTCGTCACTCCGCTAACATTGCTTGGATTTGTAGGGGCTAATGGCATTTTTTCCTCTAATTGAAATACACAAATAAAAATCCCGCCCCAAAGGGACGGGATTCTTAATAGTTGCGTTAGCTTAACTCAGAAGGAGCCAGCGAGGATGTAGCGAACGTCAAGGCAAGCCCATCCACCTTCCATAGAACCGTAGAAGCCAACTAGGCCGTGTCTGTGGAGGTTTTCATCTTCAGTGATCTCGATCTTCTGAGACACTGGGTGGATGAAAGACTTGTCGGGCTGAGTGAGGTCAAGACCGATTACTATCTCTTCATCAGATGGACCCTTGGTGCCACTAAGAGTGCTCTCGTAGTAGAGTTGATACTCTTGACCAACACCAAGCTCATCAAGATCATGGAAGTTTACGCCATACATACCACGGACTGCGCCTTCTTCGCTTCTTTGGATGGAGCTTCTGATGTCGTCAGAAACCAAGCTCAGACCCCACGCGCTCATGTCTTCAAATGCCTCTGGAGACATGTAAAGATCGGTGAGCTTACGACGATTAGTGCTAGTGGAGTTACCACCACCGTTTCTACGAACTATAGTCTTCATGAGGCTAACGAGCTTGGGGGTGAAAGAACCCGCTGGAGCGTCAGCGTCATAAGCGGCGATACCACGACCGTAGGCAGCGGCAAGAAGAGTCTGCCAGCCGTCGTCGTTGTTCTTCTTAACGAAGGACATGTTGAGAACTTCGATCATTCTACGAAGAACATCGAATCTAGCATTCTTGAGGAACTTTCTAGTGCAGTCAATTGAGCTGCCTATCATGTAGGTGTTCAATTGAATGTAATCAGCCTCAACTCTACGCATTGGGATCTTGCCGTGGTCTGGAATGACGTAGGCAACGTGATCCTTCTCTGTGCCTGGAGCAAGAAGGTCGAGTGGGATTCTAAGGTCATTGGTGGTGCTGAAGTCTTCGGTAACGAAGATATCAGAAACAACGTCGCCCTTGAGTATACCCTCTCTGATTGGGCCTTCAACAGCCTCAGAGTAGTTAAACTCGTTCAGGGCTGAAGCAATACCCTTAGCAATTTGAGCTTGCGCTCTCATTGAAACGGCCTTATCGTTGCTGCCAGCATCGGAAAGCAGCTGCTTTGCTGCATCGGTTAATTCTTGTGTTTCTACGCTGTCTTTGATTTCGTTATTCATTGTTTTTATACCTTTTTTATTTTAGATCAGCGCAATTATCATAGATCAACGTAGACCTTAGCATAGCCATCTTCGTCTGGTCTGCTTAGGAATTTACCAACAACATACGAGCCTGAGGCGCTATTAAGCATTCCTCTAGATGTCCAGTCTTGGGTAGCACCTGTTGGCTGAAGCATGTGGACAGTACCTGACGCTACGCTAGTGATGAATCCGCTTGGGCCAGTAAATGCTGGTGCGCCTGGTGTAATTCTAACTACTACAGCACCAATGCTTTCCACTATTCTATTTGTTACAACGTAGCCCTTCTTTAGTAGGGTGACCTTATCACCAACTTGAACCTCGCTCTTGTATGGATTGAGGATCTGTCTGGTGAGATCGATATTTACTACATCGTTGAGGAGAAGACCAATGGGACGAACGCCAGTAGCGCTTAAGCCGTACCAGACTTGGTTTGCTGATTGGTCCATAGCGGCACCAGAGGCAACGTTGCTTGCAGCAGCGTTTACACCAGTCGCGCTGCACCAGCCACCACGCTCGCTACCATAACCAATACCGGTAGCCCAGAAATAAGAGATGTCTACGTCGAGTTCGTTTCTATCAGGTTTTAATGCCATTGTTTTACCTTTGTTTTATTATACACAAATTTAAAATTTGCTTTAATTATTTTCTTCGCAGCGCATGAGCTATGAGATTTTTCGCCACGTCGGCCTTGTTCTCATGCTTTGTCGCTACAACAAAATTTGGGGTTTGAGCTTGTTGCTTCTTTGCTTGTGAGATTGCATGAGAAGCTCTTGCTACTATTTCTTGTTCTGTAATTACTTTTTCGATCTTCGAGCTTACTTTGCTTACAGCCTTACGAAGTTCGGCAAAAGACGCTTCAGACATAGCCTTTAGCTCTGGTAGATCTTCTTCTGTGTAGCTTTCGCCCACAATTTCACGCATTTCGGTGAGTCTGTCTTGTGCCACCTTGTTATCATATGCCTCTTCAATAATTTGCTCAGCTTGCGCCTTAAAACTCTCTAGCTCATCAATTCTTGACAGCTTGAAGTTCATATTTTCAATATGTGAAGTAGCCAAAACAATTGCTTGTTCTGCGTATGAGAGCTGCTCTTTAAGCTCGGTGATTTGGGCGTTTTCTGTGATGTTTTGTTCGGACATTTTTTCCTCTTTATTTTTATACACTTCTTTTTTTATATTTGAAACATTTGTTATCTGTGATCTAGTTGTAATTGCACCCCCTTGATTTGGTGCATCAGAACGACCTGTAGGAAGACCAGTTGCGGGATCAAAGGCGCCAGAACTTGGATTCCTTGGGAGACCAGTTGCAGGATCAATCTCAGGATCTGTATCACCCTCTGGTTTGTCTATATAATAAGAGGTTTCTGATTCTTGTGAAATACCAAGCTCTTTAAGAACAAAACGAAGCTCGCGCTCGTCCTCGCATGGACGATACTGTGGTATTGCCATTTGCTTTTCAAGATCTGTTGGGTCTGCAATCAGCGCAGAATAAAGTAGTGGCTTATCACCATGTCTATCTTCTTGGTACAGGTGATATCCAGTACACCCAAGCTTAATTTTACCAACAGATTCAGCTTCTTTTGCTGTAAAGAACATGAAACCGTCTGATGGTGCGGTATATGTTGTTGGCATCTCTCTTTTATTTTTGAGATCTTGTGGGGTGTCTGTTCTAGAGACATTTGAAGTATCGTCCATCATCTCTGCAGGATTTAGAATAGCCCCAGGCTCCTGAACAGTTGGGATTGGGGAATTTGCATTCATAAGATCCTGTGCTGTTTGAGCAAAAATTATGCTGTATATTTTGTTCTTTTTCTTATTCGCTGGCTCGTATACAACGCCCTGACCAGAAAAAGTTATTTTCTTTAGCCATCTACCAATTTGATATTTCTGACCTTTATATTGAGTTGTACCCTTGCCGCCAAAAGCAATAAGATCCTTTGACATCTTTGAGTTTGCATCAGTTCTGTCAAGGAATATAATTTCAGAATCTTCGCTATTTCTTAAGGCATAACCAAAATCTTCAAAGAAACATTCCATTGAAACGAAAAGCTTACCGTCTTGAATTCCTTTTTTGATTTTTTGTGCATAGGTTGGGAAATAACCAGACCAAATAATACCGTCTTGTTTAACGTGTATTTTTCCACTGCACGCTCTAGGATCGCTGCAAGAAGCGTCTTCGGCTTTAATTATATTAACTTCAGGGACATCACCCTCGACTAGGGTAGTCTCAAGCATGACGCCGATATTTTCATTTTCGGTGTCTTCAGAACCCTTATGCATCCAGTTTATTGGTTTAAATTTTGCGGTAGAGTATCTAGAAAGAATTTCTTCTGAGGTGAAGACATCATCATTTGCATTCCATATATCACTTACAAGTATTGAGGATAATGTGGTTACATCATCCGTTGGCTTGTATCCATTGGGTGCAATAGAGGCAATTGCGCATGCATTCCCTTTGCAGACATTATTTAGCGAATCTGTTTTTACTGAAATATCAGTAACCAAAGTAGAATCGCACTTTGTTTTATTGTTAGCTACAAGTGACGCTATTTCTTTTTCGCCTTCAAAGACCTTCATGATTTGATATACACATTAGTTTTAAAGACTAAAAGCTCTATAATATTTCATGCACACCAACACTCCAGTCCTGAAGGTATTTGTTAAAAATCAATTTCTATATAATATGGACGAAGAGATAGAGGGATTTACTGAAGGGTACATCTTTGGGATTAAATCAATGAGAGCACGAGCGCTCCTTTTTCATGTAATGTTGAAGTCTGGAGCACACTGGCGTGGTCTTCCCATTCATTCAATGTGGTGGTACAAGCCTGATGCTGATGAAAAAATTGAGTACTATGATCTTGAGAATCTACAGCTATGGGATTGTTTTACGGAAAAGACACAGGTAATTCAGTGGGATTATTTACTTGGGCACCAGTGCGATTGCTTTTTAAGAAATAAAAAAATGGTGGGTGGTGAGTATTGGTGTTCAGTGGAGTGGCTGAAGGATGGGAATCCAGACACATCTTTTGTTAGCACATCTGATCAAGATAAATGCGCTCATTTAATAAAATTGGATAATGGTCAAATTGCAGCACTTCCAACAAATAGAATTGCTTTTAAGGATGCGTACTTTATTGGAAATAAACCAAATCCAGGAGCGTGTGGATATCGTGTTTCTGAATCAAATTGGAGTGCAGAAACATGTGATCGTTGGTCTGTTTCTGAGGACAATGGTGTATTTTATCTAGATGAAGAAGAAAAAGAATGCAATTCGCAACCAGAATAAAAAGCCGTCTGAGGCTATGTTTTATTACTTTTGTGCGTTTTTGGAATCAGACGGAGACGTTTATCCGCTTCTTTTGACTAAAGATGAGTTAAAAAGAGCAAAGCGACGAGCTGAAAAAAATAAAGAAGACGTGCCTTCTTCGTTTTTGGTTTTTCAGTATATTGATGGTACATTAAAAAAAGTTAATAGTGAAAGCCTAGATCAGGCGTAAAAGCTAGCGTGCATAGCTATGGCTAGCCGAATCCAAATTAGGCTTTCACGTAGTCTCTTCCTTATTTTCCACTGGCTCGTCTTTTACATCGCCATCATCGCAAAGCAATGGTTTTCTAATAAATTCTCTATATGCCCAAAGCAGTGCTATTAATGCAACAGGGGCATACCAAAAAAGCCAACCGTAGCCAGTTGTATCAGTTGATTGATGCTCGATTGATTTTTTAATTGATAACATAACTGCACTGTCACCGGTTTGGTCTGGTATTATTTTTGGCGTAGTATCGCAGGCAACCATTGAGTACGAAAGAAAAATTGGCCAAATTAGTTTGGGTATTGATTTCATGACTTCCTCGCTGCTGCAGATGTGCCAAAGTAAAAACCAACAATGCTTAAAAGTATCTGTCTATTTTCAGATGAGTATAAAAACCCATTTACTTCAACAAAAAACTTGCGAGTTGTTTCAGGAACTATTCCAAAAAGAACTTCTGGATTTTTTGCATCTACCTCAACAAAAGTTGGAACACCAAAGAACGGAAGTATAAATGGTGCCGCTATTGATCCGAAAAGAACAGTTAGTACTATCAGCTGTCTAACGCCTTTACCAACATCAATAGGAACTCGCTTTGATGCTTGATCTTGATTAGATGTAGTCTGCTTGTTTGCTTCGAGCGCTCTTTCGAAAAGCTCTTTTTCATCCTGTCTTTTTTCGGCTAGGTATCTAAAAACAAACCCTAGAGTACTACCGCCGATCATTGATAAAAGCTCAATTGGCATATTTGCCTCCTGAGCTAATACACAATTTTTAATTGTTATTTACTTAAGTGCTCTTTTTATCAGCCCGAGTTCTTTTCTTAACTTTTCTTGTAACAGTATCTTTTGATCCATCGGGGCGACCAGCTTGACCTGGTGGTTCTTTCGCACCAGGTATTTCTAGTCGCAACTGCTGCAGTTCTTTTGCCTTTTTATGATTGCTTTCAGGAATAATAGTTTGAATGAACGGGCTAAGCTTATCAAGAATTTCACCATCTTTTCGTGACTCGCTTTCATTTTTAACTCTAGTTTTTTCAATATTCCACATTTCACCAATCTTTTCAAGAATAGTTTGATTAGATATTATATTTCTATCAGCCAGCTCTATGAGCAATTTAAAGTAACTTGGTTGATCAAACAAGTTATCATTATTAAATCTAACAGTTGGTCTATCTTGAAATCCCATCTCATCGCAAATCTGATTTATTTCTGTTGTAATCCAATCAGCCATTGCTCTTCTAACACAATCTATCCGCTTCATTAAATTTCTTAGGCCAATAAATGAATCTGAGCTTCCCGGAACATTACTATCACCACCAATTAAACTTTTATGAACACCTAAACCAAGAAGCATTGACTCATAATTTTCTTCAAAGTTTTGAAGCTTTTCGATTGGCGGAAAGTACTGCTGATAATCAAGCATGGAATCCCAAATGACATCAAGTGTACCACCGCTATGGTTTTCAAGTATCTTTGCTAGTTTTACTATTGATCCAGTGTCTGGTAAAATTTCTGCTTTGTGATCACCAAGTTTCCAAAGGCGAACAGAGTTATACCAGCTGTCAAGAGCGCTTATCTTTGCCATACGCAATTTTTCATTGTATATGACATCGTGCAAAATACTAAATATAAAGCTTTTTGCCCATATTTCACTGTCTTTTTTCTTATAGTGAGCAACGTAAACCTCATCTTCTGGAATTGGTATTACTGTTTCTCCTGTGTTACTTTTATCACCAATTAACTTCTTGATTTCATCTGGCACGCTCTTAAGTATGCTTTTATCTTGTGCGTAAGCATCTTTTAGATCTTGAACCTGGGCTGAACTTACTTTAATCCCCCAACGTTTTATGCCAGAAAAAATAGCAAGCTCGCCACCAAGAAGACGTATTGTTTGTGGGTCATAAAAAACGTATTCTGTTGGAATATCAATTTTTTCAATACCATTAGCTCGTTTCATTCTACGAGCTGTTGGAGTATCAATTTGCGATGTCTTTCTTCGAACGACAACATTACCCTCAACAACAAAATAATTTGCAAATCTTTCAGCTCGTTCTTTTAAGGAAACGTTATTAGACCAAACCCTAAAGAAATTGTTAATGTTTTCGTTTTCACTTACAATTTCAAGACCCTCAACTGCTGTTTCAGTTATTAGATCAACAACCGATCTAATGACGCCGACGCTTTGATAAGCGTTTCGGCAGGAGGTCATTATATCGTTATCTTTATCTGGAATTCTTTCGTGCGGTCTAAATCTTTCGTATGTTGTTCTTGTAAATGGCGGGCGAACAGAAATGTTCTCTTCAAGATTTGAATAGAATCCTGCAACCGCCATGTCTTGACCAGCCATAGCCTTGCCAAGCTTGTTTAGGCCATCTTGTTTATCTGCATCGGGCGATATATAAAAGTTCTGTTCCTCTGACATGTTACACCATTATAGCTATTTGTTTAATACACTAATACGCTATGTTTCCCTGTCTGCCCTGTTCTATAGAAATATTTGAAGATCTTTGATCACCTTTCATCTTTCTCATTCCACGACCTTGATACATCACATCTGAGCGTATATTGTTTTGCACTATGTATTTTGAAGAGTATCCACCAAAAGTAGATATTTGTTGCTGCACCTCAGTATTAAGATTTCGTGCGGCATCATTTGCTAGCAACAAGCTTGTGAAATGGTCTTTTTTAAGTCTGAGTTTTACACCCTCTGTAACCACCCCTTTTATCCTTGGTAGATCCCATCTTTTTTGTCCTTTAGGAGTGGTTTGTTCTTGTATTAAGGTGGTTTGATACTTACACTCTTCTATCTCTGATAGTATGTTATCGTGGTTGTAATCATTATCTGATTCTAAACCAAGTATTTTTGCCTGCTCTATTCCCAAAGCATCGTACTCGGGAAAAAGTATTTTCATAGTTGTGATATCTTTAAGTAGATTAAAATGTGCTCCCTCATACCACTCTCTAGAAGAGAACTCTATTACTTTGATAACATGCAAACCAACTTTATCAGAACACTCTTCGTCATCCATATCATATATGCAATACTCGCCATCTTTAAGTTTAGAATGGTCCTTTAGGCCCTCAAGAATGGATCTACCACCACCGCCAGAGTCTAAATGCATTCTAACTATATTAAATCTAGCAAAAAGCTCATGTATCTTTCTAAGAATGAAGGTATTGTAATCAGATATTTCTTTGTATCTGTCTGGGTGTTTTTTCTTGTCGGCCTCAAATCGCTTTCTGTTTGTGCTCCAACAAAAAACAAGCTGTTTAGCGTTTTCTGTTACTTTGATAATACTGATTGCAAGATTATCTCGCTCGGATGCGGGGTCAATTCCAAGAACATATTTAGCTGTTTTGTCTCCGTACGACTCAACAGTAAAGGATATATCTCCCTCGGGGGTTTTAATCGGGCTTGTGGCGGCATATATTGCAGACGCCGGATAGAATCCTTCTGAGTCTTTTGCAAACACACAGCCATATTCCATTTTAAAAATTACAGAATCCATTGTGGCTCTACCTTGATTTAAAATGGTTTCATCCATAATGCCAGGTGGCATTTGATCAAAAGGTATTCTGACTATTGCGTATTCACTTGGATCAACTCCTGCTTTTCCATCAGAGGTTATAATGTTTACGTAGTCTTGATAGTATTTATAAAAATGATTAAATTGATAGCTAACAGTACCCGCAAGTATTATTTGGTTGCCTGTGTTTTTTAACGCATCATCAACGGCTTCTTCACCAAGAGTTTCTTGAATTGCTCTTCGTATATATTCTTGTTTTACTTTTTCAAAGGTATTTTGACTTTGTACTGCTGCAAAGCCTCTAATTACAACTTCAAAAATATCAGGATTAACTGATGCAAACTCGTCAACGATAATTACATTGGCACGCAGACCTCTGATTTTTTCACCTGTACCAATTGGGATGCCCATGATCTTGCTATCACCAATATCCCAGTTGAATCCAAGGACGCTTCGTCTTGGTCCATTGTTTGATCCACATATATCTTGAAGAATGGGAGCGTTCTTCCAAATATTTTCCATAGACTCAAACACTAAACCAGATTGTCTTAAACCAGCACCAGCAATGACTATTTTAGAGCCTTGATTAAACATGGCTTTTAGTATTGCTGTTATACCAAGCATGGTTGTTTTTGCACCACCTCTGGTTGCAATCAAAATTGGAAGTCTTTTATTCCATATTTCGTTTAATACCGCCATTTGATACGGGAATAAATTAACACCTAGAAAGTGTTTTGCGGTAAACCCAATGTATCGTGGGTCCATCCCCATTTTAATAAGTTCTTCAGCGGTTCTTTCTTTTGGCGCGTATATATCTATAGGATTAGAGATATCAAGAGATCTAGTGTCTCCAAGCTCTAGGTATAAATTATCAAGATACTCTTGGCTCAGATTCATTTTTAATTTCTCCTAATATTGATCTAAACATATTACATGCGTATCGTCTTGCAAAATACTTGCTGCTTAAAAATAAAGTTTTGATGCCCCATTTGTAATCTATCTCTGTTATTCGAGAAAGCAAAAAGTCCGGCGGTAATGTAAAGTACATTCCCTTTTTTGGATTTCTCCCCATGTATTTTGCATATGCGTCATGAAGATCATCCTCTACTATTATTACCGCTCTTGAATACTTTTGAAGGCCGTCTAGTTCTCTTTGAAATCTTTCCCAGTTTTTTCCAACATTACCCAAAAGCTCTTCTACAGAAGCTTTTCTTTCAATTATAATACTGTTTTTAAACTCTGGAAGATCGTAACCATCAAGAGTATAATCGCCATACTCAAGATTTTTTACCATAACATTTTTTACAAAAAACTTTGAAGGTAGCTTTTCAGTAAAGTCCCATGGTTTTTTTTCTTGATTATCAATGATTACGTTTGCGTATGTAACGCTCTCTAGTGTTTTTTGGGCCTTCTTTAGCGAACCCTTGTTTCCGGAGTTCATTTATCCTCTGTATTTCTTCGGTGTTTTTTTGACAAATTATTTTAAAAAACTCCGATTCAAACTGCTCTTCTTTTCCAGTTACTTGATCATGATGCTTTTTACAAAGCGTTATACCATTAAATTTTTCTGTTCTTAACCTTGCAGAGCTAGCATATTTTTTTATATGGTGAACTTCAAGACCACGTTTTTCATTACACCCAGGAAACTGACAACAAAACCCATCTCTTTTAAGAACTTCTTTTCTGAAACTCCAATACTCTGGTGAGTATCGACCATCTCTACGCCTGAACCTGGGTTTCCTCAACCTTTTCTTTGCCACTACTATTTAATACACTTTGAGAGTAATTAATACTGTAATCGTGTTGATACATCTCGTAAAGCAAGTCTTGCCAGGTATATTCTGGTTGCCATCCTAGTTCTCTTTTAATTTTTGATGGGTCTCCACAAAGTACATTTACCTCTAGTGGTCGATTAAATGCTGGGTTGATTTTACAAGCTTCATTTGGCTCAACCCCAGCAATACCACAAACATATTCAAGAGCATCTTTAATTGAAATTGTTTCACCAGTCGCAACAACATAATCGCTTGGTTCTTGAGCCTGCAACATCATCCACATGGCTCTAACATAATCTTTAGCGTGCCCCCAGTCTCTTTTAGCTGCAAGGTTTCCAAGTTCTATATGACTAGAAAGACCAAGTTTATATCTTGCTATTCCACTAGTTATTTTTCTAGTCACAAAATCAAAACCACGTCTAGGGCTTTCATGATTAAATAGAATGCCACAACAAGCATATATCCCGTATGACTTTCTATAAATATCAACCATATTATGAGCGTACAGCTTGGCGGCAGAATATGGACTTCTCGGGACAAACGAAGTTGTTTCCGATTGGCTTTCCGTTATTCCACCAAACATCTCTGATGTAGAAGCCTGATAAAATCTTGTGTGTGGCGAATGTTTTGCAATTGCCTCAAGAACGATTGTAACCGCAGTTCCATTTACGTAAGCACAGGAAATTGGCTCTTTAAAGCTTTGTCCAACATGAGACATTGCTGCAAGATTATAATATTCGTCTGGTCTAATATGGGAAATAATACTGAAGATACCAGAAGCGTCAGTTATATCAAGATTGATCTGATGAAAGTCTGTATGTCTTTCTGCAACTGCCATATTTGATGCGTTTTTTTCAGTAGAGCTACGGCGATATATTCCATATACCTTATATCCCTTTTCTAGTAAAAGCTCTGATAGATATGATGCGTCTTGTCCAGGGCAACCTGTTACTATTGCTGTTTTCATTGTTGATCTCTAACCTTTGCTACTGTTTCTGAGTCCATTAGTTGTGGAGCCAGTTCTCCATCCATAAACTCTATTGCGTTTCTCATTTTGTCTTGTTTCTTTTCCATTGAAAGACGAAGCAGTTCCGCCATACGGCCTTCTTTTTCTCGTGTTTGCATTGATTCAAACTTTTTGCAAAGAGAAAAAAACGTATCTCCACCAACCTTACCCTTTTCTTCTCTTTGCCGTCTTGTGGCGTTTAGTGTTTCATTTAATTTTGTAGATTTTTCAAGTAAATCTTTATACTCTTTGTTAAGATCGGTAGCCCTTATTGAAGAATTAAATACCTTTTGATAAAGCTCTGCCTGTTTTGGATCAGATAAATCAAGATCTTTAATATCAACAATTTCATTTTCAGCCATTATAGAATCTCGTATTCTCATGGCTTCGTAATAATCTTTTTGATTTTTATCTATTCTTAGCTTTAAAAATATAAGCTGCTCAACAGTGTTTTGTTCTGTGTGTGTGAGATCTTCAAGCTGAATTTTATAATTTGCCCATTCTTCGGCAAAAAGAGTCCATTCGTCTGGCGGAAGCTGTTTTTTAATTCTGCCGCCCCTCGGACTTGTTTCAAAAGAGCGAACGTGAAAGTCAAATATGTCTCTATTATAATTTTCTTTGCGACCCTCAACTATAACAACTGGATCTTTGGTCGCGTTTTTCATCATGCCAATGCTTTTTCTATAGCGCTCAACTGTTTTTACAGAACAGCCAATATGCTTGGCTATTTCGGCATCAGTTTTATATTTACAGTTATTTTCTATATAAACCTTATCAGCTTCTTCAATTCGCTTTGCCATGTGTCCACTCCTGCATGATTTGCGATATTTCTATTCTGAGTTTGTTTTTATAGTATGAGTTTACTGGCTCCTCAGATAGGCATGCTCTATATATTTCTCGTCCCTCTTCAGATAAACGAGATTCCATAAAATCTTTTAGCTCAGCAAAGACAACGGAGTTTTCCGTTTCATTTTTGCCAGTTGCTGGCTCATATGCAATAGCGTCTTCTTTTGTGTTTCTTGCTTTGGCGCTTAAAGAGACTCGTGCTTTCTTGTGTTGTTCATTAAGACTACCGCAATGGTCTCTATAAAAATTTTTAAGTCTATTTTTTACAACACGATTGAGCCATCTTTCAAGCGAATTAATATCATCCCACCCAGCGCCTTTTTCTGGTTCGTAAAATTTTAACTGTTGCATGCATATTAGGCGCGTCTGGGATGCTATATCTTCTACTGTCATATACGCAAATGTTTTTGTCATATGCGTTTGTGCTATTTTTTCAACAAGAGACAAGACCTCTTCTCTTGAGATTTTATACTCAGAAGTTTTTGAGAATTTTTTCAAAAAGATGGCAACTGTGTCTTTCTGAGGTCTTTTCACGTTCTATTATAGACTAGAAAGGTGTATTAATTACAGGAGAATATTATGCAGGATAAAAAAGAGAGATGGAGCGAAGAACATAAGAATTTTTTAAAGCTAGAAGCTGGAAAAATGAGAGACTGTGAAATAGCGTCAACTTTGGGTAGAACACTAAAGTCAATACGTGAAATGCGCAGGCGCATGGGTCTTGTAAAGATGTGTGGTAGAGGAAGGGTCGAGTTGCGACCAATACAACAATCGCAGATTTAAAGTGAATACACCGCCACAAGAACTGCCAAATGATATAACTCTTTTTGCTTACGGCAGAGACGAGTCATCAACAACACTTGAGTGTTATATGGGATCGGCTTTAAGTGGTGGCAATGCAGAGCAGTTAATTTATGAGTTATCCTACAAGGCACCTGGTGCACCAACTTTTACGTCAATTTTTTCATTTCAAGCAGGCCAGTTTGGTGTAGAACCCGCGTTTATTACAAAAAATTACTGGGTGTATACTCATAAGCACGGGGCGAGTGGTAGCAGTCAATATAGGGTTAGTGTAACAAACCCAGATGGTTTTGTTACGACATTTTCTAATATTCTTACCGTACCAGCATTTTATGGCTTTGGAATTAAAACAACAAGATCTTCTAGTAATGGCCCTTTAAAAAGATCAAAAAAAACCAGAAACGAAGTGCCGAAATTTTAAATGCCTACAATTACTACAAGTAACCGAACAACAAGCTCCGTAGTATTAAACGGTTCGGGATTTCAAACCCCACTTTCAAGCTGTCCACCTCAAGCCGTAATGATTTACGATGCGCAAAACAATGTTCTTCAAGCTTCTTATTTGCTAGGCGGCGATGTTTTGACTGGATACTCTTGGCAGATTACTTTAACTGGAATAACAGACGCTGGATTTTTTGGAACATACTCTATTGATGCAGAAGACAATCCAGGGTGCTATCAGTTTGGATTTTATATAGCTCCATTTGCGGTTCCTGAAAATACAGTTAAAAGATTTAAAACAGTATTCTCAAAAATAACAAAGGAATCATCGTATAATCCAACCCAGAGTCAACGCAGAAAATTTCCAACTATTTAAGTAGCACTTAATCCAAGATCAATGTTTCTTGAGGTGTAGATGGCCAATTTGGTAAACTTTCTGGATTTGTTGAAGAATTTAAATTACATGGATTTGTTCTTGCTGTTTCTGGATTTGATGCTGTAAATGTGCCAATCGTTGTTGGTGTATACGAACCTCCTGATTTCATTATCGCAATCATTGGTTCTTTTCTGTCACTTTGTGTTTGACTATACCAAGTTGATCTTTTCATTTGGTTTGCCGCTTCTACATAGTCTGGTGGCTGTTGTTTTAAGGCTGCTATTAATAAAACAAAGTTTCTTATATCTGCTTGATAGCTTAGCGAAACCAAAACACATTGTACTGGATACGATAATCTTGACCATGCTTCTGGACCTAAAAGGTTAAATATAACCTTATATGCGTTTTGTAGATCTACATCCGCCCACTGCCAAGCAGTATCAATAGATACTGGAGCTTGAGATGTTCCTGGCATTGGACTATCTCCATTTCTAGAGCCTGCAGAAAATATTATTGGATCAGTGTCGGAGTTTATACCATCCATTACTGATGTAAAATATCCACCAAGCCTTGATTGAATTCTTGAAATTGAAACTTTTCTTTTATCAATTAGTGTTCCAACTCCTACTGTCCAATAGCCTTCGCTATCTCTATATCTATAGGGCCTATAGCCCTCCCAAAAACCAATTAGGCTTTTCCAGTATGCATTAAGCTTAAAACAAGGAATAGGTGCAGGCTTTGGTTTTTTCGGTGGTTTTGCTGCTGGCTCGGCTGGCGATGGTGTAAAAACTGTTGGTTCTGGCTTTGCGATACCAAGCAGAATATTAAGTTTATTAATAGCGGAAAAATCCATATTTTTAATACACAAAGAATAACCCTCCTGTTAAGGAGGGCTATTTTAATTGGTTTTTATAGTAAAGTTATCCTCCCGGGTTTGCCGGCCGGTTCTGTATTGGGCCACCAGGGGTATTTCTATAGTAGCAAATTCTTGTCATTTCAGGAGGTCTCAAAGAACAGCAGGACTCCATTTTTGTTGTATCGTCTGTCATAGCTTTGAGCGCCCAATAGCAATCCCATCCATCTACAGGCTCTGGTGGAAGTGGTGGAAGTGGCGTTGGTGGGCCGACAAAATCTGGATCTCGGTCGTGAACTTGTCGTATACGAGGTTTACAAGGGCCTGGGGTGGTTGTTATTGGTCCATTGAGTATAACCTGGCCGTCTGCGCCAATTGTCACGCACACACACATTTTTTGGCCTCCTCTAGTTTCTGTTGTGCAACGCTCACTACTGTTAGCATAGGGGCCACCAACTATTGCCTGTGCTGAGTATAGCTGAGCCGCTTGAATTACCTGGGTTAACTTTTGAATTGATTTTTCTAAAGACATAATGGGTTTTTTAGTGACGAACAAAAATTTCGCCATCCCTTTCATTTCTATAGTAGCAAACAGGTAACTCTGAATCAGTACAGCAGCTCTCCAACGCAAATGGATCTTGTTCTAGATATTTGAGCGCATTGTAGCAATCCTTACTAGATTGACCAAATCTATTTTTTGGAAGATCTCTAATATCGTCATACAGCATATCACCACGCCTTTTAATATTTTGCGTAGGTTCTTGGCTTCCTAGCTGAGCCGCTTGAATTACTTGAGTTAATTTTTGAATTGATTTTTCTAACGACATAATGGGTTTCTTCTTATTTATTATACACAAAAAATAACCCCCCTGTTAAGGAGGGCTATTTTAATTGCTTTTTCTAGTGATGTTAGTCCGACCGGCTTGACCGGGTCTTGATTGGGCCACCAGGGGTATCTCTATAGAACTCAATTCTTGTATGTGGAACAGGTGTACGTGCATCAAAACAGACATCCGACATAGAATTTGGATTTTCTATCATCCTTTGGCGCGCCCACCAGCAAGTCGAAAACTGTGGATAATCTTCAGTTGGAGCTGGTGGACCGACAGTCTCTGCTGGACCCCGTGGAGCTACTGGAACTCGTGGAGTTTGCATCGGACGGTCACCTTGTGTTGCGCATTCGCCTGGGGTGATTGTTACTCGCCCATTGGTCTTAACACTGCAGTCTGCGTTAAGTTCTTGGCACTCACAAACTATTTGACCTCCTCTTGGCATTGTTGTGCAACGCTCACGACCAACGCATCCCAACTGCTTAGCCGCTTGAATTACTTGAGTTAGTTTTTGAATTGATTTTTCTAAAGACATAATGGGTTTTTTCTTATTTATTATACACAAAAAATAACCCCCCTGTTAAGGAGGGCTGTTTTAAAATATTTCTAATTACATTATTATTGACATGGAGTTCCCATGGGGACATTTGTTCTGAAATTTTCTATTAGGCATGGTCCTGACATAGATTCCACAATGCAATCCTTGCCAAATCTGCAAACGCATTTTGCTGTGACGTTTGGCCACATACCTTCCCATTCCGTTTTGCAGACTACTTTTAAAGGTGGATTTCGTATTGGCTCTATAGATGGATCTGTCATTACAGATGGGGCCATTTTTGCAGCAGTAATTGCATTTGTAAGTTTTTGAATTGATTTTTCTAGTGACATGGTTATTCCTTATTTTTTATACACTAATTATTAAAACATAACAGGCTGTGTTATGCATTCACTCCATCTACATGGAACTGCTACTGGTCCGCTTGTAGAAATAGCGCCACCAGGAGCGGCTCTTTGATAAGTAGTGCATTGGCAACCGGGAGTGCGACCAGTCTCTTCAAGACAGCCCAATATTCTTATATTAGGATTACTAGTAATTTGTGCTCTTACACCCGCGCATTTGGAAGTTCCGCTGTTATCGCGAGGAAATTGGTCGTCGCCAGGTAACCAAGGACTAGTTGGCGCTGACATACGACTATTAGCCGCTTTAATTACTTGTGTTAAACGATTTATAGTATTTTCTAGCGACATATAATTATATATCCTTTTTTATTATACACCTGTTATTTAGTTATGTCAACATTTGCCATTCGTATTGTCTCGTATGGTCTTGGCGAGTCTGGTACAAGCACCGATGGTTTATTATAATTTGGTTTTGGTGCTGGTTTGCTAGTCTTGGTTGTTGTTTTAATTATACCACGTCTAATAAGATCAGATCTAAGAGCCTGATAGGCGCCAGAGTACATACCTTTTCCCATGTTGCCACACTTCATATTAAAAGTATCTGAAAATGATCGAACTATTTGCTCAACACACTCAGAAGACAATTGTTGAGTTTTAGCCTTTGTTGCTATATCAGAAGCAATCTTTGATATATCTGTTGGTTTCCAATTGCAGCGTAATGCTCTTTTGGAGGGGCTAATTTTCATTAGTGTGCAAGGGACCACAGCGTAATTTTCTCTTACAGCTGTTGCGAGCTTAGCAATTGCAATAATTAAGTTTTTTTGCATGGTTTTTTTCCATTTATTACAGATTGGTTTTTAAGAAATTTTGCTTCAAGGTCCGCCTTTTTCTTCTCCAACAACTCTTTTCTTGTGCCGACATTTGTTTGATACGGAGAGCAACCGCCAGCGTAAAGTTCATTTTCTTTTTCTACAGCTAGGGAATAAAGAATCTGGTTGTGCTTTAGCAAAATTTTGCATTTTTCTTCACTTTGCCGTGCATCAAGACGATCTTGATTTGATGGAGGCCCCATTGAAGGATCCATTAAGCCCGGGGTCAAAACTGCTGGCATAACAGCACCACGACCACGTGGCGGTCTCATAGATCCACCACCACCGTCTTGGTTTGGGCTACTAGCGCCACCCCTTAAAGGATTTTTATTACCCTCAGGAAAAAAAGAAGTCTCTCCTTCTGGAGCACATCGCTCCCAGGTCCAACTAAAATTAGTCATTCCATCATCAGGTCTATTGTTATTTATCCAAGTAATATTATCTGCCGCTCTAAATCCAGCCGTTTTGCAAGAATTAGCAGCTGCTATTTTTTTTGCATATTTAGCGGTTATCTTAGTGCAGTCTGTTGGCTCTTTTGCTAATACAAATTTTAATTTATCAATAGGGTTCATTATTATTCCTAGGCTATTATTTTATGGTGTTGCTGGAGCTGTTTGTGCTGGTGCTGGAGTTTTAATACATGGCTTACACGGTGGCCCAAGAGCTGATCTTACTCCGTCTAAAATAGATGTCATTTGAGCTTTGAAAAAATCCCTCTTTTGAGATGTAGTAGGTCTACTCATTCCACCAGCGGAGGCGTAAGGCTCGCACGCTTTTCGTGCCAATTCTATTGCTTCACCAACAGCTGCCGCGTAAAGCATATCCCATTTTCCACGAATATATTTTCCACTTCTTTGGTCTTTATAACCCCGTGTAATTGCGCATTTTCGCATCTCTCTAATGCACTGTAATAGTTTTTCTTTTGCAACATTAGCTTCATTTTCTAAAGCTGGACCAATTTGTGGAGCAACCTGTACGGCTGCAGCAGCTGGCGGGTAGTTGTTTGATGGGGTATAAGGATTTGAAAGATCAAACTTAAAAAGCTCTGGTGGAAAGGGATTTCCGTTTTGATCATTCCACGTCTCAAAAGTCCAAACATTACCAAGAGTGTTAAAAGTTAAACCATTAACTTGGCTTACACCAGCCTCGTAAGCCTGATTTATTTTTGCTCTTATATTTGCCCATTTTGCTACTATATCTTTACATCTAACAGGTGTTGATGGTGGTGGTGCTGCACTCACAGCAACTCTTAAAACTTCTATTTTAGCTTTGAGACTGTTCATATTCTTTAATAGATACACTTATCATATGTTTTGCTTTGAGTGTATTTTAATGTGTGAATAGATACGAATTATTTATCAAGGCAATGAATAGACAGGTTGAGCTTTTAACTGTTGAAAATGAGGGCATAAAAGAAAAGGCCCAATGTCCTGAACTTAACCTAGCAAAAACAATTAAAGAATTATTGACTTCAGTAAATTCATGCTTTACTGCTGGTGGCGGTGCAATAACGTCTGTTGTTGTTATTGGTATGATAGTAACCAAACTAGGCGAACTTGCAATATCAATGATTAGAGCTGGATCTGTAGCGAGTTGGCTTGATTTCTTTAAGATGCTGTGCGCTTTTATAAAAAGCATAATTGACACACTTTTGCAGATAGGCGTAGCTAACCAGTTTTTAGCAAACCCAGCACTCGTTCAAATATTAGTTCAACAAATTATTGGCAAGCTTGGTTTTATTTTAGGTGAAACATTTTATTCATTTAATCGTTCTGTATTTAATAGTCCACAATTTAGTCAATTTTTAAGCGATCTGCTAATGGGCGGACGAAGCAACACAAACGCTTTTTGTTCAACAATAGCCCAAATGACTGAAGAAGAAGCAGCAACACTAGTTACGGTAATAATGGCTGAATTTGAGAAGGTTTCGTCTGTGTTACAAGCTGGATCTGCTGTTCTTTCACAGGGACTTGCATCGGTTGATTTGCGAGGCGCGCTCATTATAGCGATGCTTGCAGCGCTAGGCATAACCATCGCTAGTGGCGGAACTAGCGCACCTGTTACCGGTCCTATTTTAGCTATTCTTATAGCTGGTTTTGTTCTTCTTGGTCAGAAACCGCCAACCAAAGAAGAGCTACGATCAATGGGTATTGAGGTATAACAACATTTAATTGTGTATAAATAACCATGGAAAACTTTTCCCAAGGCGCCGAGTGGACCACACGATACAAGAATAATCTTCCTGACTCTGCTTTTCTTTATATAGAGGCTGGTGGCAAAAAAGATTCCGAAGGTAAAATCAAACCTCGTTCACTACGTCACTTTCCTTACAAGGACGCGGACGGAAAAGTTGACCGCGCACACATTCTTAACGCGATTGCGAGAATTCCACAGGCTAAATTTTTATCTAGAGTACAAAAAGATCGAATGCAGGCAAGAGCGCGGGGCATATACCTAAAGTTTGTAAAATACAATAGCAAAAAGGCAAACTCTTTTGATCTACTTTTAAATAAATTAGCAGCGGCTGTACACGCGCAGCCTTCTGTGTCAAAAGCCATGGGTGAGTGGTACGAAGATCTGTCTTTTTATAATCCGGAAAGCATGAAGATAGACGAAATAATTAAAGATATTTCTGTTATCATTAAAGAATCAGAGTGCTTAAAAAAATGTCTAGAGTCTGAAACCTTTTTGCTTGGAACCTGGGAGGAGACTTTAAAAACATCAGTTTTGGATAGTTTATTTTTATTGCAGCCCAATAACAACGCCCAACCAAATAATTTAGAAATTAGCGCTTTGACGCATGCGCAAATAATTAATTGGCTAAAAGAAAATTGCACAGGATGTTTTAACAATTTACAGCCTTCTATGGCAAAAAAAATGGATAGATGGTATGAAGATCCAAATTTTTATGCTGCGGAAAATATATCAATGGTTAGTAAAGCAGTTGATATAATATCGGGGCTACTTGGAAAATGCGAAATACAATGTCTAAATGATCTTAGAATTTTTAATCCATCATGGCGTGAGAGTCTTGCTAAATATTTAGAAAATTATCTGCAAAACCCAAAGAATAAAACAAAATTTGAGGGAAAAACAGAAATTCAAAAAGTGACAGTATTAGTGATGGCTGGATTTGAATGGGTAAAGAGTTATTGCGGACATTGTTTTACTAGACCGCAACTAGATAATTTTCCTAGGCCTCCATTCCTCCTATAATAATGGGTGGAAACCTGGAAAGCACTAGCCCGTAATCCCAACTACGAAGTCAGCACCGAAGGTCGCGTCCGTGAAAAGGCGCGACCTGTTTTTAACCGTGGTAGGATCCACTCAAAACCCCCAAGAACTATTGATCCTTTTATCGACACAGAAGGATACGCGTTTGTAGTAATGCGAAAGCCCATGGGCACTGGAGCAGAGAAAATATTTGTGCATCGTTTAGTAATGGAGGTCTTTATAGGAGAATGTCCAGATCAAATGAGTGTTGATCATATCGATAGAGTTCGTACAAACAACACTTTGGCTAATTTACGATACGCAACAAAAGCTGAACAGACAGAAAATAGAGATTTAAGCCGGATATCAGGGGAGAATTCACGGTTTAGTAAACTAACACAGGCAAACGTGGATGAAATAAGGAAAATGATAGAGATGGGATTTGGAGATGATGTGATTGCTGTACGCTTTAATATAAGCGCTGGCGCAATACGAAATATTAGAAATGGAAAAAGTTGGGCAAAGTCCTGATTTAGAAGTGGCGCCTTCGTCTTTTCGATAGCGATACGCTCGTGTTATAAGTCCTCATATTGATTTTTTGAGCTGTGAAATTGGGTGGACTCCCCCGCCCTCCGGCGCCCCCATAGGTGTTCCCGCCGTGTGGCGGGACAAATCACCCACCTACGGCGCGCAGCGCCAGGAGTTATGTCATGACCCAGGTTTCCACCAGCGTTCTTGCCCTCCCGTCCGTTATCCTCATGCATACGGCGCGCGTGAACGCGGCTACGGCGTGGACGGTCGATAAGGCGCGGAATGCCATCGGTACGTTCGGTAAGGCGGTCGCGGCGGAATGGATTGAGCGTAAGGCTAGCGGTCGCGTTCCGCATATTGCCGCGAATCGACTGCGCCGCGTAGCGGCGGATTTCGTGCGCGGTCACGCGGCGGAATCCGATCTACTCGCGGCGGAAGCCCGCCTCGCGGAATCCGAAGCATGGGCGGCATCCCTAGTGCGCGTGGTCGCTACGCTAGACCGTTCGCGTCCCGTGTGGAACACGGCTAGCGGAGCGGCTATCACGCTCGAATCCGTGATCGCTATGGTCTTCGCGCCCGAAACGTCCGCGCAGACCGAACGTACCATCCGCGCAGCGATCGCTGCGGACTCCGCACCGAAGGGTAAGTAACCCACAATCGACCGCCGCGGAAACGCGACGGTTCGATATTATTAGCCGTAAAGCCGGACGAACATAGAACCACGAGGTTATAGTATCCGCACCGCAGGGTGTGATACGGAACTAGTTGCCTGAAACATGGCAGCCATAGACCGATATCGCCCTGGGCACAGAGGAACTAGCCTGGGATCCGCTGCCTAGACATAGGCGAAAGAAACGCGGAAGCCGTGGAACCCTAGATGCGAATGGGTGGGACATTCACGCGGGAGCGTGAAGGTAGGTGCAAGGTACGCAAGTACCGATCCAACACGGCACCGAAACCATTCGTAGTCCGCTACCACTATGCGACAGTGGAGCGGGGCGGCTACCCTGTGGAGGCTAGACCGCGCTAGGATCAGAGTACCCATATCGACACAGCGAGTAGCGCCAGGCCATGCTCGTCAACGGTCGAAAGGTACTATAGGCTATCCACCGACAGATACCGTATGGCGGCTATCGCGTTGCTCCTCTGCATGGCAGACAGGTGCGCGATAGTCCTACCGTAGTAGTACGTGGTCGCGTTCGGCTCTGCGCTTCGGCGTGGATCCAGGCGTGGCAGGCGGCTTGGTAACTATGCAGCGACTGCGAAGTTCCCCATGAGCGGGTTCGCCACAGGCCGGGGTACATGACAACCCTGATAAGTACGTCAGCAAGGTTACGCTACGGTCGATGATGCCAACGACCTAGATTCAATACAGCGGGTAACTCCGCTGGACGGTCAGCCCCAGGGCTGATGACAACGGTGCGCTATGTCCGGTAGCCAACGGCTACGGGGTTGCATACGCGCGGCATGCGCACCAGGAAGTCGATCACGCGTGGTTGCCTAGCAACCAGCCACGCATGACACGGCGGTATCTGTAGGCTACACAGTAGTGGGGTAAGCGGACGATTCTACTGCAGTAGCCGAGTCAACAACAACAGCAACACGCAGCCGCACGCATGGCTGCAGATGGACCGGGCTAGCGTGCTATCACGCCCGGTTCTCCCCCTCACGCATCGCGGAAACGTGGTGCGTGGGGTTCACGCCTGGAAGGCGCCAAGTCCTGCGACGGTCAACCCCGTCCAGGCACACAGTCCCGCCCAGCCCGGAAGGGTTGTGGTGGGCATTCACTTATGGGACCGCAGCGTGCGGTTTCAAAGTCCTCATGTTACTTGTTACTTGATAGAAGAAAGGTTGGATTACGGTCATGAACATCAGCAATGAGACGACGTTCTCTTGGGTCAACGGTTGGAGTGTGCGGGTTGTTCCGTCCTGGAATGCCTGCAAGGTGATGGTGATGGGGCCGCGTCAGGTGTTCTATACGGTGTCGAAGGATCTGACGTACGTGCAGCCTTCGGCGGATGAGGTGCCGGAGTTCCTGACCACGGGCGGGCTGACGAAGTTGCTGACCATGCTCGAGAACATGCCGTCCTGTGTGAGGGTGGAGCCGTTCACGGG
>Ga0164294_10000049_pt1 | contig 122949 bp, 123 predicted proteins | sample GEODES005metaG_FD_111479 | JGI IMG/M metagenome (GOLD analysis project Ga0164294, IMG submission 111479) | Oligotrophic lake water microbial communities from Sparkling Lake, Wisconsin, USA - GEODES005 metaG | ecosystem: Environmental > Aquatic > Freshwater > Lake | place: USA: Sparkling Lake... | reverse complement strand
AGGCGAGAAAAAAGAAAAACAAACTTAGAATCCGTAGGGCGCATATGAGTTCGAGGTGTGTAGCAACTTTCCAAAAGTAAGGCGCTTCGAAGCAGCTCGTTATGAGCTATTCATGAAAAAAAAAGAAAAAAAAAAAAAAAAAAAAAGAAATTAATTATTAGAAAATGAAAATTGGTCTTTATAAGGCAAAGGATTAACAGGAGAACTGTATCCATTTAAAGCATTATATGCTGATTTTACATTATAAGTAATATCGCTTCCTAAATTTAATAAATCTTGAGGAATTAAACCACCACCTTTTCTTCCTTCTAGGGAACTTGAATCTGTATTTGAATTAGTTTTTGAATTAGTTTTTGATTTTGAACTGAGTTTAGTTTTATTTTTCATTTTTTTTTTATTATCATATAAGTACCCACCCACCATACTATTTAGTGTTGTATAACCAGCATCATTCATTGTCATCTGCAACGCTGGATCATTATTAATTACTCCTCCTATAGGTGCTAAATAATTTCTATTAGCTCCTACACCATCCATCCCTGGCCATTGTGAAACAGATGGTCCCCATGATTGCCCTACGATTGGACCTGGAATTGAAGACGCTGGTTTAAAAAAATTACCACCATTTTGTCCAGTACATACGTTGCATGTGCCTCCGTTTTGACCGGAACCCAAAATAGCAGGATATTGTGTTTTACCATAATCTATATTTCCTCCGAATTTATTCATTTGATTCCACGATAAAGGAGCAATGGGACAGCCACAAGATCCACACCCTGAACCACCTTTTTTCATATAACATGTTCCTGGACAATTATGACCACAATTACAATTAGGCCCGCAACGGCAATTAGGTCCGCAATTAGGACACGATTTTTTACCTAAAGATTTAAAAAAAGTTTTATTTTTCTTTTTAGAACATCCTATCATATTTTTCATTGTTTTACTTTTTTTATTATTAATACGTTTTTTATTGGATCTTACTATTTTTTTTTGCATATATAATATACTTTTAAAAAAAAATCTTCTTTTAGGAAAATGTAGAGCCAAAATATATAGAAATGAACTATTCAATGTTAACGTGTGTCAACATATGTCGTCTACAACACATTTTATTCAAGTTTAATTCATCTAATACTTCACCTTCAGGCGTTTTTTCACTATATTGTTGAGTCAAATAAATAACTTTATCAACATGAAGATCTCTTGCCATTTTTCTTTTTCTAACTTCTTCACAATAATAACGGTATTTATCTGCTAGAACTGTTCCACATGTAAAGCATTTAATTGGAATTATCATTGTCTATTATAGTATTAATTAATATTTTTATATATATTTTAATTTAAATCAATTTTTTATTTATTAAGATTATATAATATGAGCTTTTTTACCGCCACTGGAGCATATACAATTCAAACACCTCAACAAAGCGGAACAAATTATTATTTTGTAACATTTTTTGAACCCGGAGGAACTATTTCATTTAATTCTCCTGTATCTGAAATATCATATTTTGCAGTAGCTGGTGGTGGAGGAGGGGGAAATGGTTTTCATATTGAAGAAGTAGTATTACAGCAAGTAGTAATCTCTGATGCAGGAGGTGGTGGAGGAGCAAGTGGAGATTTATTAACAAGTATTTTTCAACCAATTTTATACTCAAATTATAATATATTTGTTGGTTCTGGTGGTCAAATAAAGCAAAAGGGAGGTAATTCCTATATGCAATTAGACGGAAATAATATATTTGATTCTGTCGGTGGAGCTGGTGGCACAAGTACTAGTGGTGGTTATAATGCAAATTATGGGTCAGGAGGGTCAGGTGGACAACATATTATTCAAAATGGAACAGAAAGTGGAACACCACATATTGATGCATACGGTTATCCTGCTGGTTATGCTCCTTATATATTAAATGGATTAAATGTAGGAAACTGGGGTGGAGGAGGTGGTGGTGGTCAATGTTCTCCTTATTTTGTATCATCAACAAATCAAGGAAATGGTGGATTAGGTGGAACTATTTCTTCTGATAGTACATCTGGTATAAATGGGGGTGGCGGAGGTGGAGGTGCTAATTATACAAATACATCAGGAGCGATCGGTGGCAATGGTGTAGTTATTTTATCATTTAAAGAAGGCACAGGTTATAAAATTCCGGGAGGACAAGATTTAGTTGATATTTTTTATCCTTTATCTTCGGGTGGAGTTACTGGTTCAACGGCAACTGGCTATAATTATAATACAGGTTCCGCGTTTCAAGAGTTAACAAATTTATTTGCTCAATATACTCCAGGAACTACAGCAGCCCCTTTAACAAATTATATTTCAGATCCATATAGTTCATTAGATTTAAATCAAGTATTTCAAAATATAGATTATCCCCCACAATATCAAATTATTAATCAATCTAATGTTATCATAAGTTTTACTTCCGATAATAATAATTATAATGGTTTAATTTTTCAAAATGAAACTGGACCAACAGGATTAACATCTGGTTCAGTTTCTTTAAGTTTCCTTCAACAAGTTAATAATGCAAATATTTTAGTTATAGGAGGTGGAGGAGGAGGTGGTGGGGGTAATTTAGGAGGCGGAAGTGGTGGTGGAGGAGGAGGCGGAGGTGCTACAACATATTTAACAGGTCAAACGTTCAATATTGGTGAGCTAATTACTATTTCAATAGGTAATGGAGGTTTAGGAGGTTATTTAACAATAAATCCTAATTATCCTGGCCCATCAGGAACTAGTGGATCCTTTTCAGAAATAAGTTTTAATACAAATACTTATACATCAAATGGAGGTAATGCTGGTGCAGGTTTTGGTGTTTCTAGCGGTTCTTGTGGTGGTAATGGTGGTAATGGTGGTAATGGTGGTAATGGTAATGGTTATAGTTATGGAGGAGGAGGTGGTGGTGGAGCAGGAAGTTTTACCGTAACTAATCCAAGTATTAATCTAGGAGGGTCTGGAGGAACTGGATTTACAAATAATGGTATTTCTGGTCAATTAACTACACCAGGTTATTTATCAGAACAAGGTCAAGATGGTGGTGCTTCTGGTATAACATCAGCTTTTATACCTTTCTATGGAACAACAATAACTCTTGGAGGTGGAGGAGGAGGTGGCGGACTGGTTAGCTCTGGAAATCCTGGAAGTCCTATAATAACTGGATTTGGTGGCGATGCGGGCCAAGGTTCAGGAGGATTAGGTAATTATTCAAATGCAAATAATGGAAATGGAATTAGTGCAAATAATAGCATGACTAGTTTGAATAATTTAAGTCCAGGTTATGGTGGTGGAGGTGGAGGAGGGGGAGATGGTGGGAATGTAGAGTTTAGTTTAGGTGGAAATGGAGGTAATGGTGTAGTAATAATATGGTGGCCTTCAAATTAAAGGCGCTTACATCATGTAGGGAGCAATTAAAATGCATTAATTAAAAACCCACCTACATCATGTAGGGATCTAAAAAAAACCTAGTTTACATCATATTTTATGTCCTTGAAAATAATATGAATCAATTGTTAAAAGATTACCATCTTTATCAGTCTTATAAGTAGGGCCATTTATTGATCCAGCAACACACTTTCTATTACCCTTGCTGTTAGTTGTTAGAACACAACAATTTGTTTCAGCACAATTAGATTCAGTTAACATATTACATTCTCCCTCTAAATCGCTTGATTTTCCTAAATAAACTTCACAAAAACTTTCAGATGGTTGTAATTTTAGATTTAGATTGTTGTCAACAAAAGCTTCCACAGTAACTTCTTGTATTAATTTTGGTGGTGGTTTAGAAGGATTTAAATTTATATCTTTTATTTGGATATAAACTAACAAAACAATAACAACAATAATGATTATTATTATTATTAAAATATTTAGTGAATTATTATTTATTAAATCCTCTATTTGGTTCATATATTATATAATAATATCAATTTCTACAATTTTTCATAATTTTTATGAAAAATTTTATTTTATATGTATAATTTATAAATGGCACGTTCAAAACATCAAAGACGTCATCGTAAAAGTAAAACCTATAAGAAACATTCAAGTAAGAAAAGAAATTTTATTGGAAAGACTTTTAGTAAAAGTGTAGGATTGGTTAAAAATACTAGTAAAAAATACATTCCTAAAGTTGAATCTGGTTTAGAAAATGTTGGATCTAAAGTTGTAAAAACCGGATCTAACACCATTCCTTACCTTCAGCGCATGACACGTAATTTATTTGGTATGTTCTCTACTAAAAAGAACAGAAAAAATAGAAAATAAATTTATTCAATCTCTTCCAAAGTAATTCCAATCGTCGTTTTCGTTTTTTTATATTGTTTGTTTGTTTTATGGATTATATCATGACACTTTTGACATAAATTTATTAAATTTGCAACATTATTTTTATTGAATGTTAGACCTTTTTTTTTTATTATACCCTTATCATTTGCTTCATTTTGATAAATCAAATGATGAATATCTATTGCAGGATTTTGTAAACATTTTTCACAAATTCCACCTTTAATCTGTTTTGCATTAAAATGTGAACCTTTTTGATCTAAAACACTACCCGATTCTGGATGGTATTTCATTCTAATTTTATGGGCATTTTCCAGAAAATCCACTGGCAACGATAAAGATTTACATACTTCTAAACCATACATATTCGTTCCCGATCCATCCTCCAATTTTCTATTGTATATTAAACAATCATTCTCTTTATCATATTTAACTTTCATATGTTTCATGCCTACATGATGTAGGGAGACAATCTCGTCATAATTAACAATTTCATGAAGATGTGTAGCAAAAATGAAAGAGCAACCAATTTTTTCTAAAGCCTGAACGCCTGAAACAAAAATACTGATTGCACTTATACTTTCAGTTCCTGAACAAAGCTCGTCTCCTAGAACTAAACTATTATTATTTGCTACACGCAATATTGACCTCAATTCAGACATTTCTACCGCAAACGTTGATAACCCTTTGAACAAATTATCATTACCTAATATTCTGGTAAATATATAATTATATGGAAAAAATTTGAAACTTGAGGCAGGCACGAATAAACCAGCTTGCGCCATTATTGTAGATATTCCTAAAGCACGTATTAGACTAGTTTTTCCAACTGCATTTGTCCCAAAAAGGAGTATTCCATTTATAGTATTTACCTTTCCTATTGTTATATCATTTGCCACATATAATTCTGATTGTTGGATTTTTTCTATTAAACAATGTCTTAAATCTTTTACTTCAATGAACGATTTTTCACTTTCAACAATTTCAGGCTTACAATAATTATATTTATCAGCAATAAATGCTTTTGCATAAATTAAATCAATATTTATAATAAAATCACATATATCTAAAATTTGATCTTGATAATCCTGTAATTTAGTAATAATTGTTTGGAAAACTTTAGCTACCGTATCAATTAAATTTACTTTTATTAAATTAACAGTCTTACAAAGATTTGAGATTTGATTACTAGAAATTGTTTTATTTGTGCTTGTTTGCTTATTAAATTGTAATTGCAATGATAAATCAAAATTTGATTCTGAATTTGAATAACTTGAATTATATTTTAAAAATATATTTTTTTTGTTTTTAATTAATTCTTCCAATATTTTACATCTTCTTTCAGTTGCAATTAAACTAAAATTATTCTTTTCAGTTTCATAAATTTTTACATATAATTTTTCATCTTCATTTTCATCCTTTTCTTTTAATATTTTTTTTTTCTTTTTTGATCCAATCTCATAATTTGATATTATAGAATTAAAATAAGAACGACAACATTCCAATTGATCTTGAGAATCTAACAAAGTTTTTATTTTATTATCTAAATCAATATTGATACCTTCTTTTATAAAAGATTTTTCTATCTTATTAATATTATCTATTTCTTTACATTCCTCTAAAATTAAAACACTATTCAAATAATCCAAAACAGTATCTATTTTTTCTAAAAATTTATCAAAATCATTTATCTTTTTTGATAAATACCAGTTTACATTGTTATTATTTTTTACATAATTATACATTGTTTTAGCATTTTGAATTGATTCATATAAATGAAATATTAATTTTGGAGTTACTTTTTGTAACATAATTTGACGCATTATTTTAGAAATATCTCTTATTTGAAATAGTAAAGATTTGATATTTTCAATATCTTCTTTATTTTCTAATATTTTTTCTGTTATTTCATATTCCATGTTTAAATAATTTATATCTGTTACTGGATTCAAAAAATTATTTTTAAATTCACGTTTTCCCATTGATGTTACACACTCATTTAGCATTTTTACTACAGAAGAATATTTGCCTGAATAATTATCATCTTCTATTATATTCAACTGTTTTAATGAATGATTTGCTAAGATTAATTTATTTTTTGAATTTTCCAACTTGGGCTTAGAAATTTTATAAATTAAATTTGGATTATGCTGATAAATAAAATCTAATAAATAGCAAAATGATTGTGTAGCATAAACATTGTCATTAAAAATACTTATGAAAGATTCAAAATCATAGATTTTATAAAATTTATTCAATAATTCTTTTTGATATGTTTGTTTTTCACAATTTTGAACCCTAATATTATTTTTTATTTCATTATTATTTCCTAAATTTACATGATGTATTATTTTACTTTTTATATTTGTAAAACTTATTATATCATCTACTTCAGATTTAGTTAAATTTGTTATTATAATCGTTTCACTAGGATTATATATTGAAATAAATTTCTCTAATTCATCAAATGTGCATGGATTCTTTTTTATATAGATTTCATCAAATTCCATAATATTAGTATCACCAGTAAATATATCAATAACTGCAGCTCCTACATAAATATTATTTCTTTCTTCGTTATAATTTTTTTTTCTAAGTAATTTCTTATTTTCAATCCATATACAACAAGTATTATTAGTTATCTTATCACTTTCAGTAGAGAAATATGTTCCTGCAGAATAAATGCCTGTTAAACTTCTTGATGTGTTGGGACACGCCTCATCTTGTTCATAAACAACAATAGTAAAACCTGCTTCCTGTAATTTTTTTATATATTTTTCTATTAAATGTTCTTTAAAACCTGCCATAACTACAGATTCTTGTCCACAACAAACCTTTTTATCAACTACATTTAGATCACAAATATTGGCAAATTGCATTATCATACTACCACTAATTTTATTATTTTTATCTTTTAGTCCATAAACTTCAAAAAAAGCACCTACTTGCATCAATATTATTGTATTTATCCCATACTCTTCGGAATATTTTTTAGTTTTTTCAAAATAATCTTTAATTAAAGACATATTGATTTCTAAAAATATATCTTTATATCATTTTTGCTTTATAACTTGATAATCTGAATTTTTTTTATGAGATAATGTATTAAATATTAAAACTTTATAATCATTATATTGTTTTTTATTTATCAATTGTAAAGTATAATAAAAGGTTTTTAGAATAAATAATGATCCTAATAAATACCATGGTATAGAATTGTATTTTTTTAAATCATCTAAAACTATTTCTATGTCTTTTTTATTGTAGATTGCAATTTCACATTTTATATCAATAAATTTATCACATTTTATTTTATATGCATAAATTTCTATATTATTTAATTTCCATTCAACTTTAGAAAAGTCATTTTCCTTTACATGTAATTTATGCTGTAACTTTGTCAATGTGCTTTTCATGTTATCTGTAAATATAGCAATATCTATATCGCTTTGTCCATGATGATAATCTGGTCTATTAATTGAACCATAAAAATACAAATCTGTATCTAAATATTCACCTAATTTAAATAAATATTCTTTTATATTATCTGGTAAACTACTTCTTATTTTTTTCATTCTTTCTAATTCTTCTTTAGAATTCATAATATCAAGTAACAAAAAAAAATATATATAAAATATTATTATTATATTGTTTTTTATTCCATATTCATAAAGTTATGTAAAAGAATATCTTTGTTAGTATTAGAAATTTCACCAGTTAACATAGCAGATTCAAATGTTTTTCTTAAAATATCTGGAGGACATGTTGAACCAACTTTAATAATTCCATGTTGTCTTAAATATTTACGAACATCAGTAATATTGGTTTTTTTTAGTTCTTTTTGTGTATTTATAATATTTTTTCTAGTTTGTTTGTCTTTTATTAAAACTCCTACTTTTCTTAATTTTTCTGATTTCCCTAATAAAAATTTACGTCTAATAGTTTTTTTTAAATATTGCTTTGGAATGTCTTCTTCTATTTTTTCTTCACGAGTTTTTATAAGTTTATCAATATCAATATCTAAATGTTTATTTTTATCAAATCCATCTTCAATAATTGATAATTCAGGAATAAAATTATCTTTTTTTGAAGATTTTATATCTTTTTCAATTTTATTCAATTCTGCTAAATTTTTTGTTCTATAATTTGATTCTTGATCTTGCATCTTTTGAAGTTTTTTTTTGATTTGTTCTAATTTCTCTTGTCTAGAAGGTATTTCTTTAAATAAATCATTATTATTATTATTATTAATGATAGATGGTTTTTCTAATAAAAAATTTGTATTTTTTTTTGGAGGAGTAGGAGGACGAACCAAATTTGGTATTTCGGGATGTTCATTTATTTTTTCTAGTTCTTTCCATTCTCTATAGGTTTTTTTTTTGCCATTTTTTAGACACCCGTATGGGACATCATCATTGGATTTGTAATTTATATTAAATACTTCATTTGTTAATAATTCAGGTGGTAAATCTAATGAAATTTCCATAGGTTTATAAACGCTAGAATTTAGATTAGAATTTAGATTAGAATTTAGATTAGAATTTAGATTAGAATTTAGATTAGAATTTAGATTAGAATTTAGATTAGAATTTAGATTAGAAATTAGATTATTTTTTAATGTTCTATTATTTAAAATATTTTGTTGTTTTTGTTTTTTTGATAAATCTGTTAAATAATTAATTGCTCCATAAAATTCATCTGAATATGTATTTTCTTTTTTAGAATCATTATTTTGATTTTGATTTTGATTATTATTTAATTCTTTGGATTTATGATCTTTTATTCTTTTTAATAATTTATTTTTTAGATTATTTGGAGAAACAACTGGATTTAAAGAAGGTAAGGCTTTTTTTTCTCTATTTTTTTTTGTTTTATTTCCAGATATTTTAAATAATTCTGGATTTATTTGAATTGTTTTTTTATTTGACATATGTAATATATAATAAAAAAACAATTTTTTGATTAATACTCAAATAATTATTATACATACATACTTGACATTATTTTATTAAGTTTTTCCTTATCCGACTCTTTTTCTTCATTTTTCAAATACATTTCAAAACCTTTATTAATATCCTTGATAGTTAATTTTTTCTTTAAAGAAGGATCCAAACAAAAAACTCTTCTACTATGAGCTATTTTTGTTTTTGTAAAAAGATTTTCTATATCTCGTCCCGAAAATTTAAAATGACTTTTATGTTTTTCAAACCATTCCTTATTCAATTCTAATAAAGACCATCCATTATCATTCACCTTTTTTAAAAAAATTTGATACAATTCTTCTGCAGAATATTCTTCGGTTTTAAATCGCCACGGAAATCTTGAGTTTAATCCTTGATTGTAATTAAAAAAACAATTTTGAAGCTCATTTTCGTAACCTGCAATTATTACCATTAAATTTTCTTTATGATCACTTAATGCTTCACATAATGTATCTATACATTCTTTTGAAAAGCTATCACGTTTTTCTTCATTGCCTAAAGCATATGCTTCATCTATAAATAAAACTCCTCCCAAACATTCTTTTATAACATCTCTAGTCTTTAATGAAGTTTGGCCTAAATACCCAGCTATCAAATCAGCACGAGTCACTTTTTTAAATGTCCCTTTGGTTAAGATTCCTAATTTAGAAAAAATATTTCCAATTATTTTTGCTATTTCTGTCTTACCAGTTCCAGGATCACCAAATATAACTGTGTGCATAAATTCGTTACATTGAATATTAGGTTTTAAAGAATGCAAATTTTGTAAATAATATAAAATTTGATCAATAATATTCTCTTTTAAACTTTTAATACCTATCATATTATTTAATTGAGTAAGAGGTTCTTTAATATTATGTAATGCAGACATATTTATGTTATATTCAACTTCTTTATCATCTGGATATTTTTCAATTAAATCCAGCAAATCTGCAATTTGATTAATCTCAATTTCAATATTAATTTTTTTTTTATCAATTGATAATTTTTTATAAAAACATATTTCATTGTCTAAAATATTATTATTAATATTATTATTATCGTCAAGATATAAATTAGGATTAGAATCAATATTTTTTTCAATAGAAGATATTAATGAATCTAAAATATTCTGACCTAAAAAATTAGTATTATTTAAATTAGACTCAGTAAAATTATAATCAATATTTTTTACAAATTTTTTTATATTGGATCTTTCTGATAATTCAGTATTATTACAATAATATAATGGATCTGATCTAATTTTATTATCTAATTCTAGCAAAAAATTATTATATTTATTTATATCTGTAAAATTTCTATTAAATCTAATATTTTTTATAATTTTATTATTTTTATTGTTTTCCATTTTATAAGTTTAATATAAATAATATAATTAAACATTTATATTATTTTTTACGAATTTACATTGTATTCTTATCAATTGTTATTTCTTTGGCTACTTTTGATATAATTTTATTAATATTGTTTTTTTGTTCAAATTCTGTAGATCCAGACATAGAATTAGAAACAATATGTAAATATTTATCATTTGTTTTTGATTCTGAATCATAACAATCTGGATTAAGTTTTACCCATTCATTAATTTTTTTCATATTTTTATTTGCAATTTGTTTTATAACAGTAGACATTTTATTGTTAGTTTCATCATTTTTAATCCACTCATTATTATCCTTTATATATATTATTTCACGTTTATAATCAGAACAATGTATAGGTCTTTCACGGCTATCTAATTCCTTTAAGTTATTTAGAACTACGTTAGAAATGCCTTCTACAAAACCGTTTTTTCCCGTATTTTCTAAATCAAGTAGTTGAACTTGAATAGATTCAACAAAATCTGAAATATTCATTGCATCCTTGCATGTATTATTAAGAAAAAATTGTAAATTAAATGTTTTATTATTAGAATGAATATTACTATTTGATATTGTAGGATATTTACATATATCAACGAGTTTGTTAGTTAAATCTTTATTCTGTGTTATCACTTCTTTCACTAATTCAGTAAGAATTTTAACTTCTGTTTTATCTACTTCATCTTCAAAACTTTTGGAACCTTTTTTTGTTTTACAAATCTGTCTATGTTTCCATAAACTCTGACGACTTTTGTAGTCGTTGCCGCACTTGCAATAAAAAATATGCTGCGGAACTATTTTGTCATCCAAAAGCGCGTTTTTGTGTTTTGCAGTCAAAATGTGTCTGTTCCATTGACTAATTCGTGATGATTTATAGTCACAAAGATCGCAATATAAAAAATTGGAACTTTTTTTGTCATCCATTTTGTCTACTATTAGTTGACAAAAAAAGTTCCTAAATATTTTTACTGAAAAAATGAAAAAATTTATCGTAACAAAAATTTTCTTGGTTTTTTAGTTTTGTGAGCATTATGGTAAGAAAGCGTTTTTCAGCGAACATTTTCTAGAAAGTCTTGGGACTTTTGGATTTTGGACATTTATTTTTGTCCATTTTTCAAAACCCAATGACTTTTATAAAACAAAGTTTGTGACTGAAAAATACTTTAAGAATAGATCTAATATTTTTGTTACGTTACTTGGTAATAAATTAAAAATTTTCTATTTTTTAAAAAAAAACTATGATTTTATACCCTTTAGAGAGACAAGAATATTATAAAAAATATTTTTATAATATATTTGATTATATTATAAAATGGAAGCAGGAAGAATGATGGTGTTACATTCCCTAATAATCGTATTTTAATATACTTATTTATGATTTATATACTTGGTCAAAAACCAATTGTAGCTGAGAACCGTAGTATAATAATAGCAGCATTTATATTAATTTATATGATTATGTTTGGTCATGGATTGCCAACATCAATAAACAAAAATTTATTGTAATAAAATTATAGTTGACTTCAAAGTGATTTCATTTATTATAAAATAATTAATGAAAAAAAAAAAAAAGCTTTTTTACAAAACTTGCAGTCAATACAAAATTTTTGTGAATTTTTATTGGATAGAGCTGATATAAAAAGATAATTTAATATATTAATATATTTTATTTTTATTTATAAAGGTAACAATTTCACATGTAAATTGTTATTATTCAACCTTTTTTACAAAAGCTCTAGCTGCTTGTGTTAGTTTGTTTCAAATATGTTTCGACTAGATTGTTTATATATTTATAATATAATTGTTTTTTTGTTTCTTCAATATTATATTCAACGCCAATTAATTTTTCAAGAATTATTTTTATTATAAAATTAAATATATCATCATTATTTCCAGATGTTACTATATTATTAAAATTTAAATGATTAATCAATTTATTAAAAATATTTTCAGGAAAATATAATTCATTATGTATTGAACCTACTTTATATCTTAAACTTAATGAGAGAGAATCTTCTTTAGTATCAATTGCATGATACATCCATGATGGTATAAATAAACAATCATTTTCTAGTAATTCAACTTCATATCTTGTAATTTTTTTATGGAATTTATCAAACATAACTTTATTATTGGAGTATAATGAATAATAATTAATTATATTAGTTGATTTTACAGGCAATAAATCTTCAGAATATTTGGGATCTATTAAAACCCATTTTTTTTTACCTTCAATCTGTATATTAAGTGTTTGCTCTATTTCATTATGTAAACCAGTAAAATCACCTTTTTTACTAATAAACACATCTCCTATTAATAAATAATCACTTAAACCAGGAATTATATCTAATAAATCATTTTTTTCAATATGCTGATTAAATATATTATGTTTTTTGGAATCAAAATTAGCTGATTTTGAATATGTAGCTGTTTCTTTACAATATATTATTTTTATATCGCTATTTAAAATATTTTCTCTCAAATCTTTTAATTTATCAAAATTTTCATTAAAAGTAAATACGCATGGAGTATTAAAATTATCAGTATACATCTTTAATTTTTCTCTGTTAAAGTTATTTCTACTAAGATTGGTAATTTTACGAATTGGTAGAGGATCAATATCTTTTCGTGTTGAAATGTTCTTCAAAATATTAGTTAATTCATTTAAAAATATGGGATCCTCAACATTGTTTAAACAAAATTTAAACAGTTTATTTGAAATATAGTAATTAGGATTATTATCTTGTAAAATTAACTTATTTATAATATAATTTAAGTTATTATTAGATTCAATAAAATTTCTAATTATTCGTTTTATAGCCATTTATATAATATATAAAATATAATAATTTATTCAAAATTTATATAAAATAGAAAAAAACAATTTAAAAAAAAATTGATATATAAAATAACTCCTGGGATGATTTCAATAGCAAAAGAAATGGAAAAAACAGCAGTTTTTGATATTGAGAATAATCCCTATATTGAGGAGCCATGGACTATTATAGAATCTTATTTTGGAGACCAGCATTTAGAAAAATTAGTAAGACATCAATTAGAATCCTACAATAATTTTGTTGGCTATCAGATTATTAAAACGATTGAAATGTTTAATCCGGTTAATATAAAATCTGAAAATGATTATGATGCTAAATCTGGTAAATATTGTCTAGAAATGTTTATTACATTTGATAATTTTCATATTTATCGTCCGCAGATTCATGAAAACAATGGTGCGATAAAATTGATGTTTCCACAAGAAGCACGTCTAAGAAATTTTACCTACGCATCTTCAATGACTGTGGATATAAATATAAAATATGTTATCAGAGATGGTGAAAATTTGGAAAATGTAAAAACGCTTAATAAAACTCTTTCAAAAATTCATATTGGAAAATTACCTATTATGTTAAAATCTAATATTTGTGTTCTAAGTCAATATAAATATGTTGACACTCATCATACAGGAGAGTGTAAATATGATGCTGGAGGATATTTTATTATTAATGGATCAGAGAAGACAGTTCTAGGACAAGAAAGAGCTGCTGAGAATAAGGTTTATTGTTTTAATATTTCTAAAAATGATACGAAATATTCATGGAAAGCAGAAATAAAATCTGTTCCTGATTTTAAATGTATATCACCAAAGCAAATAAATATGATGATAAGTTCAAAAAATAATGGCTTTGGTTATCCATTATTATTACAAATTCCCAGAATTAAACAACCAATTCCTTTATTCATTGTATTTCGCGCATTAGGTGTTGAATCTGATAAAGAAATTTGCGAATATATTTTGTTAAATATTTCATTAGACAAAAATAAAAGAATGCTTGAAAATCTACAAGCGTCTATTATTGAAGCAAATAAATATATTACCTATGAAGACGCTATAAGATATATTATAAATTTTGCTAGTTTTACACCAATAAATATGGATAAGGAAACAGGGGCTCTAAAAAAACATCAATTTACCTTGGAAGTTTTACAAAATGATTTATTCCCTCATTGTCAAACCGTAAAGCAAAAGATATATTTATTAGGATATATGGCAAACAAGTTAATGCAAGCTAGTTTTGAATGGATTCAAGCTGATGATAGGGATTCATATATAAATAAACGTGTTGATTTGACTGGAACATCATTAAATAATTTATTTCGTAATTATTTCAATAAATTAGTGAAAGATATGGAAAAACAGATTGTAAAAGAGATAAATAATGGAAGTTGGAGATCAAAAGAAGATTATTTAAATATTGTAAATTTAACAAATATTTATAAAATTATTAAATCTACAACAATAGAAAATGGATTTAAGCGTGCTTTAGCTACTGGTGATTTCGGTATTAAACATACAAATTCCAATAAAGTAGGTGTAGCTCAAGTATTAAATCGTTTAACATATGTTGCAAGTTTAAGTCATTTGAGGCGTGTTTCTACACCTACAGATAAAAGTGGAAAATTAGTTCCTCCTCGTAAACTACATAATACGTCATGGGGATTTTTATGTGTTGCTGAATGTTTTGATCCTAAAACACCAATTTTAATGTGGGATGGAACTATCAAACTAGCTGAAGATATAAAAATTAATGATATACTTATTGACGACTTAGGTAATTCAACAACAGTCCGTTCTACTTGCGGAGGTTTTAAAAATATGTATGATATAATTCCTGATAAAGATAACTTTATGAAACATCGTGTAACAGATAATCATATTCTTACTCTTAAAATACGTAGCCATAAAGTAATTAGAAATTCAACCCAATTGGATAGAAATTATACTCACATAGTAGAATATTTAAATCGTGAAAAAATAATATTTGAAAGAAAATGCTTTAAATCTTTAGAACAAGCAGAAAAGTTTGTAAACAGTTTTGAGGATGATAATACTATTGATATAACTATAGAAAAGTATTTAACTTTAAAACAAAGAACAAAAGATAAATTAGTTTTATTTAAAACAGAAGGTATAAATTGGAGTAAAAAAGATGTAGAAATGGACCCATATTTACTTGGTATGTGGTTAGGCGATGGTTTAAGTGATGGAACAGGATTTGCTTTAAATTATAAAACGGATTTTGAAACTCTTGCTTATTGGGAAAAATGGGCTGAAGAAAATGGAGCTATAATATTAAAAGGATCAAGATATAAATTCTCTGTAGTATCTAAAAAAAATAAAGAGGCATCTAATCAAGGATTATGTAATAGAGTAGAAGAAGCTCCTCTTAAAAAATATCTTCGCAAATATAATCTTTTAAAAAATAAACATATTCCAAATGAATATCTTACAAATGATAGAGAAACTAGATTAAAAGTTTTGGCTGGATTAATAGATACAGATGGTTCAGTTCGCGCTGAAGGACGTGAAATACGTATTTCTCAAGGACCAGCGAATTACAGAATAATAGAAGACGCTTATACTTTAGCAATGTCTTTAGGATTTTCATGTGGTGTAAAAGAAGGAAGAAGTCAATGGACTGATGAAAAAAGTAAAGAAAAAAAGTTTAGCACATATAAAGAATTATCAATTACAGGTCATAAAATTAGTGAAATACCTACACTTCTTCATCGTAAAAAATTAGCATCTAAAGAAAATGAAACGCAAATTTTAAGAAGTAAATCTTTTATGTGTAGTAAATTTAAATTAGTAGAAACTGGAATTGGTCCATATGTTGGTTGGCAACTACACGATAAACGCGGTAGATTTATTTTAAAAGATGGATTAGCTGTCCATAATACCCCTGAAGGTGCGTCAGTTGGAATAGTAAAAAATATGAGTTATATGACAAATATCACAATACATTCTAATAGTAATTCTTTATATGAATATATAGAACCTTATATAACAAGCTTGGAAATATTGAAACCAAGCGAATTACACAATAAAGTTAAGGTTTTTATAAACGGTTCATGGATTGGAATTTCTGACGATGCATATAATTTATACGTTTCACTAAAAGAAAAGAAATACAAGGGTATTATAAATATTTATACATCAATTATATTTGATTATAAATTGCAAGAAATTAGAATTTGTAATGATAGTGGTAGAGTTACAAGACCTTTATTACGTGTGAAGAATAATAATATATTATTATCAAATAAAATAATATCAGATTTGAAAAATCAAAATATGTCTTGGGATGATTTATTAACAAATTGTAAAAATGATGAATCAGTTATTGAATACATAGATGCTGAAGAACAAAATTATAGTATGATTGCAACTAAACCAAAAGATATTATTGATAAAAGTCATGATACTATTTATAAATTTACTCATTGTGAAATACATCCTTCTACTATATTTGGTGTCGTGGCTTCATGTATACCTTTTCCCGATCATAATCAATCTCCAAGAAATACGTATCAATCAGCACAGCAAAAACAAGCGATGGGTGTTTATGCAACAAACTACAACGAACGTATGGATAAAACATCGTATGTCATGACATATCCGACAAGACCATTAGTTGATACAAGAATTATGAATATGATAAAAATTAATGAAATTCCATCAGGTTGTAATATAAATGTCGCTATAATGACACATACAGGTTATAATCAGGAAGATTCAGTATTAATAAATAAAGGTTCAATTGATAGAGGATTATTTCAGATAACAATATATCATACTGAGAAAGATGAAGATAAACAAAAAATTAATGGTGATGAAGAGATAAGATGTAAACCAGATCCGTCAAAAACTAAAGGAATGAAATTTGGTAATTATAATAAAGTAAATTCTAAAGGAATTGTAAATGAAAATACATTGATTGAAAATCGTGATATAATAATTGCAAAAGTAACACCAATCAAAGAAAATAGAAATGATCATACAAAAGTAATTAAATATGAAGATGGTAGTAAACAATACAGAACAGTAGAAGAAACATATATAGATAAAAATTATATAGATAGAAATGGAGATGGTTATAGTTTTGCAAAAGTAAGATTACGTTCTTTAAGAAAACCGGTAATAGGTGATAAATTTTCAAGTCGACATGGTCAAAAAGGAACTGTTGGAAACATTATTCCTGAAGAAGATATGCCGTTTACTAAAGACGGTGTAAGACCTGACATAATAATAAATCCACATGCAATCCCTTCTCGTATGACAATTGGTCAATTAAAAGAGACATTATTAGGTAAAGTTTTAGTTGAATTGGGATTATTTGGAGATGGAACAAGTTTCGGAAATATAGATATAAATACTTTATCTGAAAAATTATTAGAATTGGGATATGAGGGCTATGGAAATGAATTATTATATAATGGATTAAATGGAGAACAATTGGAATGTAGTGTTTTTATGGGACCAGTATTTTATCAAAGATTAAAACATATGGTAAATGATAAACAGCATAGTAGATCTATTGGACCGATGGTTAATTTAACTAGACAACCTGCTGAAGGAAGATCAAGAGATGGAGGACTTCGATTCGGGGAAATGGAGAAGGATGCGATGGTATCTCATGGTGCTTCTAAATTTACAAGAGGAAGAATGTATGATGCATCAGATAAATATTCTGTATTTGTTTGTAAAAAGTGTGGTTTAATAGCTCCATATAATGATAAATTACATATACATTGTTGTAAAACTTGTGATAATCGTGTTGATTTCTCATATGTAGAGATACCATATTCTTGTAAATTATTATTTCAGGAATTAACAACTATGAATGTAGTTCCTAGAATAATGACAGAGCATTAAATATGAAAAAAAAAGATTTATGTTAGATAGTATAATATTTTTTATATTAAAATATTATATTATATATGAATTTAATATTTACTTTTTTAAATAAACCAGGTTTAGGAGATAATTTTAGAGGGTTGATATCAATATTACAAATCATTAACAAAATAAAAGAAAAAAAACAAATTAATTTACTAGTTGATTTTTCAAAGTCAAAAATGAAAAATTATTTTTTAAATGAAATTTCAAGCGAATTATTAGAAATAGAAGAGAGTGAAACTTTTTTTTATGGTGATGAAAAATGCCATGATGAAGATATAATAAATTTTTTATTGAATAATAATTCTGATTCAATAAGAATTAGCACAAATAATTATCCAGATATTAATAATATTAATGATACTATTAAAAATGATTTTAAAAATATATTGAATTTTACTCCAGATTTTAATAATAATTTATATGAGCATTTAAATAAATTGCCAAATAAATATCATCTTTATCATTTTCGTTTTGGTGATAATAAATTTGTTACAAAAAGAGATTTTGATATCTTAGAAGTACAAAAATTTATAAAATTGTTTAATGAAAAAAAGAAAGATGGTCCATGCGTAGTAATAAGTGATTCTTTATTTTTTAAAAAATATATAAATAAATTATTTAAAAATAAAAATGTCTTTGTGTTTTTAAATAAACCTACTCATACGTTTTTAAGTAAAAATATGGATTCGGAAGATGAAATCAATATTTTATTAGATTTTATGCTGATGACAAAAGCAGAAACTATAAATTGTTATAGTTTTTATCCTTGGATATCAAATTTTATATTATGGACAAGTTATATTTATGATGTGCCTTTATTTAATATGAAAAAATAATTATTTTTTCAAATAATTGTATTATTTTTTTAAATACTAGTATTATTTTTTTCATAAAATTTTTTATAATTGCATTTATAATGGTTAGAAAATATATCATATGTAATACTAAATTTTCCATGCATAGATTCATAACTTGATTTATCAATATAATCCACAATTGATTTATCCTGTTTCAAAGTATTAAACATGGTGTTATAGGTTATTTTATCACCAACAATATTTATAATTTCTTCAAATGGAAAAAATATATTCATTTTATAAATATCTTGATATTTATACCAATAACTTCTATAAGCTTTTACAAATAATCGTGTTTTAAATTTTGAAATAGGTAAAGCATGAGTTATAATAGTAGACGACATTAATCCAAATTTAACTCTAGCAACCGTTGTATGAGGTAAAATATACTCATTTTCAACAATAATTTTATCAAAATTATAAATTTTATTAACAAGTGAATTTTCTCCAGCCATGTATTCATAAATGATTTTATAATGGAAATCAAAATCATCCATTTTTATTACATTAGAATTTTTAACAGGATTAGGGTTTTTTTTATTTCCAAAAGTATGTACAAATCCAATATGACAAATATCAAGACTATTAACGGATACAAATTTTGCATAATGATTAAAATCTTCATGTAAATAAACTACTCTTTGATTTCTATCAAAATATTCAGGTTCAATAAATATTTTGCTTTCATCAATGAGATGTTTATTTTCTTCATTTATAGGAATAGTATTGAAATAAACAATATCACCTTTCTCAACTACTTTAAAACAATCTATATTCTGATTTTTGGATTCCATATGACGATAATTAGGAATTTCTACAAGATTACCATTTGAACCATCAAAATTATATCCATGATAAGGACAAGTAATAATATTATTACATATTTCGCCTTTAATAAAAGATGATCCTTGATGACTGCAACAATCCCTAATTCCATAATAGGTATTTTTATCTTTCCAAACTGCATAATTAACATCTCTAATTATAACTTGTTTAGGTCTAAAACCAAAATCTTTTGAAAAACCAATAGGATACCATGTTAAAATGCCATTTTCATTTGGTCCTTCCAATCTTGGTTCTATATCAAAATGAAAAAACCCTTTATCAAAATTATTTAATTCTGCTTTTAAGAAAGTTTTTATAAGAGTTCTTTGGTTACTAATTAGACTATTACTTGTTTTATTTAATAAAAATAAAATTAACAATATTAACAACATTATCTATGTATAATAAATTATTTTTAAATTATTATATTTTATATTATTTTACAAAAAGTTTTTTAATATTTAGCTTTTTTATTTGGATTAATATCATGACTATTAATTATATTACCATTGTCATCTAATTCATGATACTTACCATTATCTTGTTTAGAGTCATTAATCCAATTTCCTTCATATAGTGTATTATTTGCATAATACATTTTTCCCTGCCCATTTTTTTTACCATCAGACCATTCGCCTTCAAAAATAGTATTATTAGGATAATACATAATACCTTTCCCATTTTTCCTTCCTTTAATCCATTCTCCATCATAAATGCAATTATCAATGTAAGTCATTTTACCTTTTCCATCTATTTCTCCATTATTCCAATTTCCATCATAAATTCTTCCATCTTTGAATTCCATTTTACCTTTTCCATTTATTTGACCATTTAACCAATTACCCTCATAATGATTACCATTACTATAATCTACTGTTCCTTGTCCATGAGGCATACCATTTTCATCAATCTTTCCTATATATAAGCCATTATTAAATTTGATAATATGACTATTATCATTATTTAGTTTATCACCATTATTTCCACCGACTATTTTTTTGAATTTTCTCATATTTAATGTTCTATTATTTAATTTGTTAGTTTGTCTAGATCTTCTAGTTGGTTTTTTATAATATTTTTTTAATTTGGAATTATTATTAAATATTGATAAATGATTATTGCCTTTCATATAAATAATATAATATTTAATATATAATTAAAATTTAAAATAATTTAAAAAATAAATAATAATTATTATATATTTAAATGAAATTATATTTTTCCTTATTTTTTTTTACAAATATTGTAAATGGCTTAATATCTTTTAAAACAATTTCTATTTCTAAAAGAAAAACAAGTTTAAAAATTTCAGATGATTATTTGGAAGATATTTCAAACTTTCAAAAGTTCAAATATAATTTGGTTAACGAAAATTATAATGATATGATTCAAAGTATTATGGATAAAAATGTTCAAAAAATTTTAGTAGATAATGATTTTAAAGAAATGGTTACTATAGATAAGTTATTTGATAAGGAACCATTATATAATAATTTTCATTTGGCAAATATTAATCCTATTATAATTCCTAATTTGGTTGAAAAAGCAGCTGATGCAAATACACCTATATATTTTGTAGATTTAGCTCCTGAATCATTATTATTTGTAAAAGATTTATTCAATGGATTTATATCATTTACAAGTTATATTATACCCTTATTTTTTGTAATTTCTTTACTCACAAGATTATCAAATGGTTTTGGTCAAAATCCTTTTCAGATGATGCCTATAATTGCAAAAAAACAACCTGAATTTCTTAAACCAAATATTTCTTTGGCTGAATGGGCGGGGAGCCCAGAAGTTATTGATGAATGTAAAGAAATTATTTCATATATTGAAAACAAAGAAAAATTCAAAGAAATTGGTGCTGAAATGCCTAGAGGAATATTACTTGAAGGCCCCCCGGGAACTGGTAAAACATTACTTGCGAAAGCAATTGCTTCGGAGACTAATTCATCTTTTATTTCAGTATCCGGTTCTGAATTTGTTGAATTATTTGTTGGAATGGGAGCATCTAGAGTTAGAGATTTATTTAAAATGGCTAGAGAAAATAGGCCAGCTATTATATTTATTGATGAAATTGATGCGGTCGGTAGACAACGTGGTGCTGGAATAAATATGGCAAATGATGAAAGGGAACAAACTTTAAATCAAATGTTATATGAAATGGACGGTTTTAATAATAATGATGATATAGTTGTAATGGCTGCTACAAATAGGAAAGATATTTTAGATAAGGCATTATTAAGACCAGGTAGATTTGATAGAATAATAAAAGTTCCAGTTCCAGATAAATTGTCAAGAGAAAAGATTCTTGATGTATATTTAAAAAAAAAGAAAATGGAAGAACCATTTGATTTATCAGCGATTGCAGAATTAACAGATGGATTTTCAGGAGCTGAGTTGAAGAATTTAATAAATGAAGCATCTATTCTTTCAGTAAGAAATAATGAAACTAGTATTAAAGAAAAATATATATTTGATTCATTTGAAAAATCATTAGTTGGCTTGATAAGAAAGACTCCAATAGATAGTTTTGAAACAAATCAAAGAGTTTCAATCCATGAAATAGGTCATGCATTATTAGTATTAAAATTTGACAAATATTTTGATTTTCAAAAAGTGTCAATTCAATCAACATATAATGGTGCTGGAGGATATACAATTTTTTCTGAGAAACCGGAAATTAAAAAAGGTGGTTTATATACAAAAGATATATTTAAGAAAAGGTTAATAATTACAATGGGAGGTAAAGCTGCAGAAAGTATTTATTATGGAGATGAAAATGTTTCAATGGGAGCTGTGCAGGATTTAAAGACTGCAAATTCATTAGCTAAAAGAATGATAGGTAATTTTGGAATGGGAGATAAATTAGAAGTATTTTATAATGATGATATTAGTGATGATTCTAATCCATTTTTAGGAAGAAGTTTAGCAATTGGAAATAAATATTCAGATTATACTAGAGAAATAATGGATAAAGAATCGTTAGAATTAGTAAAAGAAGCATATTTAGAGGCGAAAAATATATTAACAAATGATTACGAAACCTTTATAGAAATTTCAAATTTATTACAGAACAATACAATTCTTTATAAAAAGGATGTGGATAATTTTGTAAAAAATAAAAATGCTTAGATTGTAAACCCAATTATTTTGTAAATATTATAATTTATATTTACAAAGTATATATAGCTTTGAATGATTTTCGGAGATATTTCAAATTTTAATAATGTTTCAGATTATTTGCCTATATTAAATGGATGCTTAAATGCGGATTTGTTTATAATATTATTATCTCAACATAACTTTATTAGTTCTAAATATTTAAAAAATTGGTATAAAAAATTTAATTTAGCTGCAGTAATTATTGATTTTCTAATACTAGTAATTGGAATTATAATAACAAGATTTTTTTACAAATACTTTTTTCAAGAATTTAATATTTGGAAATTTATTGCAATAGCTTTGTGCGTTCAAATTATTTACGATAATTTATTTTATATATTTGTTAAAAATATACCTTTAGGGTATAATTATATGTTAGATTTTTTTAAAGAATATGCGAAAGAATTGGGGTATAAAGCAATTATAGGCGATAGTTTTGCCATGATTATATCTTGTTTATTAAGTTCATATTTTAAAACATTTACTATAAATACTAATATCATAGGTTTAGTCTTAAGTTTATATTTTATTCCATACGCAATTAATTATTAAAAATGAGAAAAAATTATTTAAACAAAAATTTAATTTTATGAACAATAAAAGCTGTTAATGCAAATAAGGTTCCTCCCCATAATGAATCTATTATGACAGTTAACCAAGACCAATTTTTAAATAGTGCTAAATTAGTTGTTTCATAAACTGCATATATTACTAAACCCAATAAAAATGCATCTTGTATACTGCGATTTGGTTTAATAATAAAGTAATTGATTCCGGTAATTAAAAATATATAACAAATTATGGAAGCTAATAAATTGATTTTTAATGGCGAACCTTGGACAAGCTGAACTTGTTTAAGAAAATAATTTTTCATTACACCTAAATATATATAATCTAAAACGACAAATACAACTGCACTTATTAAAAATGTAAAATCAAACATTATAGATTATACTAATAAAAAAAATAAAATATTTACTATAGACATTTAAGGAATATATTTTTTTTATAAATCTATATTATAAATGTCTAATAGTATTGGAACAGGATTTTCCCCATCAGCAACAGGAAGAAGTGGTTTTACAACCGGAGGCTTAGGTTCATCTTTATTGCCTGGTATTGGAAAACCTTTATATGTTAAAAATAATCCAAATCTTCGTGTTCAACTTGGTGGTGGTATTAAAGGACGTATGCCTCAGCCATTAATTGATCATGATAATTCAGATAATTTTGCAATCACAAGATTTACATTGAGAGATGCTTGGAATACAACAACATATTCTGGAAGTTCTAATAGATTACGTATAGTTACTCCATTTAGAGCAGTTAATAATGCAGGTGATTTGTTAAGTAGACAAAATTATTCGTCTGGTGGATGTATACAATCATTCCAAAGTAGACCAGGTTTATCTGGTTTAAGACAACGTTTTGGTTCAAATACGGAAACAGCTCCATCCGTCGTTTGGTCTGAAATACAACTTGATGCATCTATTCCATCATCTACATGTAATGGTAAGTATGTTTATGATAGTTCAGATTATATTCGTTTTAAGAAGAATCAAGCAGTGAACCAAAATTACAATGATTTATCATTTGGTGGAGATCAAAGTAGTGGATCTCAAGTTGCTTATCGCGCAATAAGAAGATATTAGATATTATAAAAAAATAAATAAATATAAATCATATAATATATTTTCATATAATATATTAAATGACTACTCCTTATGGAATTACAACATCAATTGGATCACAAACCTTTGCAGGATTTGTTAATGCTCCTATTGGAGGTCCATTAGATACAGGTAAATATCCAAATATAATTCCTTACCATAATTATGGTATTTTAACAGGTAAAAGACCTACGCCTCCACAATTCTATCCTGGTCAGGAACCAGTCTATGCGGAAATGGATACCAATGCAAGAGCACGTTATTTAAGAGCAACTGCATTGAGTCCTCAACAAAAGGCTATTCAAGATGCTTTAGGAAAATTATCAGTGCCGATAACTAAAGTTGCATATCCATCTCAAAGACAATATGCCGTCAGTTCTCATATGAATTATATAGAACCAATACCATCTTCTATGCATACAAGTAATTTAAAAAGTATTTCAGTAGGAAAGTCGGCATATAAGGTAGGATTGCCATTAGAGGCGCCAATAGGATCAAAAAGTTATGATACAAGTTTTAGAAGAACAGCATTACGTAGAGCAAGATCAGGCGGATGCACAGCACCTAGGAAAAAAGGTTCAATTTATAATTATAGTTTAACACAACCAGGAATTTGTGCATGGGGTTCTTTACCAAGACAGAATTATTAGAATTAAAATAAATTTTTCTAAAACTAATATATAAAAATGAACAAATATCTTGTTGAGTTTTTAGGAACATTATTTTTGGTTTTTGTAATTTTTGCCACAAATAATTATTTGGCAATTGGTGCTGCTCTAGCAATAGGTGTATTTTTAGGTGGTGCTATTAGTGGTGGCGCGTTTAATCCTGCTGTTGCAATTGCATTTATGTATGCAGGAAAAATACCAAGCTCTGATTTATTACCATATATTATTGCACAAATAGCTGGAGCTTTAGCAGGTTTTGAAATTTTTAAATTGGGTAAATCAAGTTTTTAAATAAAGAGGAAAAGTTTTCTTATATAATATTATATGACGAATAATAAAAAATATTATAAAAAAAGAACTCTAAGAGGAGGTTCTTGGTATAATCCATTATCTTGGGGTCAACCACAAGATCCCTATGCTCCTAAAAGAAGTTGGGGGCAATGGGTTTCTGGAACAAGCAATAATATAATTCAAGGAGCAGATAGTGCTGTAGGATCGGCAGCATCATCTATTTCAAATGGTGCATCAAGTGCTTATTCAAGTATGTTTTCTTCAAATACAAATACTCCATCTACAAATACTCCATCTACAAATACTCCATCTACAAATACATTAAATACTACTACACCCACTACGGGATCTATTTCTTCTTATAGTGGAGGAAAAAGAAGAAAAAGTAAAAAAAGTAGAATGAAAGGAGGGGAGTCATTGGCCTATTATGCAGCTCCAGTTAATGGCTTAAAAGTAGCATCGCCTACATATTGGATTAATTCTTCAACCAATCAAAATCCAATGGGAGGATCTAAAAAAAAAAGTAGAAAACTAAGAAAAAGTAGAAAACTAAGAAAAAGTAGAAAGTAGAAAGTAGAAAATTAAATAATTTTGTAATTATATTTAATAATAAAATTATTTTGGAATCATGTCATTTTTAAGCATTATTTTATATAATATATATATTCCTAAAAATCCTAAAGATGCAAAATATAATTGCGATGTAGAATCGTCTGGAATTTTGAATGTTTTTATATTAGATAAATTACTAAATGTTTCTCTACATTGATTATTAGTAATAGGATTAGTTTTATCTTGGAAAATACATGGATCCATGTTTTGAATATCAATAGTAGTAACAAAATGACTTTCAGTAGATTTATTATTATAAATATCAATGGTTTCCATTTTTATTTCTTGACACTCTGGTTTAGATCCAGATAAAAATGCTTGGAACATTTCCATAGGATTAAATGCATTTAAATTACTAATAGTTCCTGGAATTAAACCTTTAAATTCACTGAAGTTGACACCAATTCCTGAAGAAATAATCGGTATATTACCTGCAGGAACGTTATTAATATAAATATATCTATCAACGTCTTGTCCAGTTGTTTTATCACTGCATTTACTATTTGTATTAAGAAAGAATTTGTTTCCTAAAGGTTGACCAGTAGCTGACGCATTTCCGGATCCAGAAACTAACAATTCTACATAACTTTTTAATCCATCAATATCCTTTCCTAATGAAGAAAGACTTCCTTTGTCTGTCATGCCCATTTCTGAAGGAGTTTTAATATATTTATAATAAGGATAATCCGGGCCAATATATTTTTCTTCAACAGCTTTTGCATTTGTTAAAACTTCTTGAAACATATTAGACATTTTGTTATATATTTACTTTATATAAATTTTTATATTTTTTCTTATTTAAGTTAAGTATCGGCACCACTTATATCTGGAGGCGTAGTTCCGGCAATTTCTTGTGCAAAATCTGCTTGTTGTTGAACTAAACCTTGAATTTGAGTTTGAAGGGAATCAACATTTTGTTGTAAAGAATCAACTTTTTGTTGTGTATCATTTTGAGAATTAGAATAAGAGTCCATTCTTCCTTTTAATACTTCAATATTTCCAGCGTTTTGTTGGCCTAAAATTAGTGCATTATTAGGATCATTTAAATTATATGGTTTATAATCTGAATCTGATGAATCCAAACCTTCAATAATAGTATTTTTATTGTTTCCAAAAAATGCTAAAATTATTGGATAAATAATTAAAATAGTAAATATAATTATTAAAGAATAAATCAAAAACATATTTTATTATATAATTATATTAGTTTTATTTTCTTTTGATAATTTATATAATGTCTACAGCTTTTTATCCAACAAATATGAGACAACAATCAGCTAGTGGGTATAGTAATAATAGCACATTACAAAACATACCCTATGTTCCTTGGAAAGGAACGGGTTTATATTCAAACCCGGTTGGAATAACTGCTACTCACATAAGACCACTAACTAATTTAGATCCAGGAAATATTTTCCCAACCGGTTTTGGTAAAGCAAGACCGATCAAACATTATAGAAAAGGGACAGTTATTCCAATTTTATTACAAAACTTAGAAACTGGATCAAGAGGTGATGTAGAAAAAAAATTAATTGCTTATAATCTTAATAGAGCTGTAAAATCATCTGTAGGTTCATCATTAGGAGGTGGAAATGGTGGCACAGGTTTAATTTCGCAATTGATTGATATGCCTGGGTCTTTTATTGTTAAAGATAATGGTAATCAAATAATAGATAGAGTTTTAGACACTAATTTGGAAACTGCTATTTTGTTAGAATCAGAAGTTAAAGGTATAAATGTTGATGCAGATTGTAAGACATGTAATGGTGTAGGTTTGGTTTCAAATTGGAGTCCTATAAAAAATTTAACAGAAAAACCTGAACCAAATGTTACCAATCCGATATTATGTTGTAATCAACAAAGAAAAGCAATAGCTAGAGTGCTACCAACTAACACAAATATTAAAAAAAACTATTATCAAACAAATTATATGTATTTATATAATCGTTGCCAGACATTTCAACAAAGACAATTTAATTTTGTGCAGGGCCCAATAAATTATGAAATTATTAAATTATTTCTTACATATCCTTTTGTAACTGCAAGAATACTTGAATATACAAAACCAGGAGATCCTCTTTCAATTAGTAATTTTTATGTTGCACAATGTAATCCCAATTTCATAATTCAGTCAAGTGTAGAAATTGGTTTTATAAGTTATTTATTAAAATCATTATTAAATGCAAATTTTATTAATAAAGATGAATATAATTTTTTAATATCTGCAAATTCAACCAATGTTCTTCAATTTTTTGATCAATTAAAACTTTTTTTAGATAAAGAAAAATATAAATTAATAATTGAATATCTATATCAATTAGCTGCGGATCCATATAATGGATCACCATTATCGGGTCCGTCAAATCCAAAAGGATGTGCCCAAGTAATTTACAAACCAAATAATCCTCAATTTGCAAAGCAAGGTGGAGTTTCAAGTAGCACAAGAATTTTAAAATTAAATGTAGATACAATTTCTACAGCAGCTGCTAGACAAAAAACGTTAGGTAGAACAAATATTAATACAGCATATGCCCAATCAAATAATAATTCATTTATTTACAAAGACAAAGTTCCGATATGCCAAGCACAAACTTTTACAGGCAATCCATTTTTCTTTCAGGGCCAACATCAAAATAAATTAATATGTAGAAATAAATCAACGGGAGCAGAATATCATACATATAATTCATTAAATAGTGGTTCCGCGGGAAATTATATTGGAGCAACACAATCTAGGGGATCAGGCTATAGTAATAAATCAGCTATAGGTAATACATCTTATTTTGATAATTTACAATATTTTGGAAATAATATAACAAGAACATTATCTGCATAAAAAAAAATAAAAAATTAAAATAAAAAATTAAAATAATAAATACATATTAAATTTTAGAATTTGTATTTATTCATCATTCTTAATTTCATCATCAATATCTTTTGTTTTGTAATTTAGAAAAATATTTATTTGATCAATAAATTTATTATGTGGTATTTGATTTTTTTCACACCATTGAATACATTTCTGAATATGATTTCGTTTTAAATTTTCTATTTTCTCTTCTCTATTTTTATTTTTAAAAATATTGATTATTTGATCAAATGATTCTAATTGTTGTTGACCTATAACTGCGTTTGATTCTTCCAATTTATTTAGAAAATAATAAGGAATATCATTATTTAAGATAGAAAATATATTAATATATTCTTCATCTAAATTTTTCTCTAATAAAAGTTTTATTATTTTCGTTTCTAATTGATTTAATAAATTAGTTTCGTTTAAACTAGTTGAGTTAAAATTTTTGCAAATAATATATCGTTCACCTCTAGTTATATTACAAATTGTTGGTCTAACTATATACACTTTTTCATAAAGTGAAGTTAATATAAATAAAATATCTACTATTGGTTTATAAAAAATATTGTCTATTTTAATTATAAAGGTTCCATTATTTGATTGATATTTGATAATAATTGAAAAAATTAATAATAAATTCTTTATATAATTTTTAAAAAAAATATAATCATTTGATTTAAATTCGCATATTATTAAATCCAAATTATAATTAAATTTATTTAAAATAAATATATTCAATAATTTATCATAATCAAAATCTTCGCAAAAAATGTTATCATCAAAATCTTCTCTTAAAAAGTTTAATAAATAATTGGTTGAACTATAATTCGGAGTAAGGTGTGCTATACTTATTTTTTTTTTTAACGCTAAAATTTCATTTATATTAAATAGTTGTAATATTTCCAATAATTCAAAAAATATATTACAATCTGGTTTAACTTTACTAACTGATAATTGAGTTCCAGGAACATTAGAATGTATAAATTCATAAGGATTTATTATTTTATTTATAAATTCTAAACCTATTTCATTATCATTGTCTTTTTGTTCAATTTTGAATAACTGTTTATAAACATCTTTCAAATAAAAAATTAAACTATGTGATAAATATGGTTTTATTTCCTCTTTTTTTAACTGTATTTCTATATTAATTTTAAATTTATTTTTTGGTATAATATAATAATTCATTATTTATTATATTATATTGAATAATATTTATATCTTTTTTAATTGCATTTCTTTTACTCCTCTATATTAAATTCAATATTCTTTTTTAAAGCTCTTTTTTTTACAACTTTTCCTTCTTTTCCATCTTTTCCTTCTTTTCCTTCTTTTACATCTTGTTGTAATAATATTTTTTTTGATAATTTCTTAACTTTAGGTTTTAAAGCTTCTTCTACAGACTTTCTAGCTAATTTAGTTCCGTCTTCTTCAAAATCAATTTCATCTGGCAATTGTTCTAATAAAGATTTTGTCAACTTTTCTGCATTTCTAGTTGAAACTTTCTTGAAGACAAAGTAACGATTTAAAAATGAAATGTCTTTTTCATATTGTTTCATAAAAGGAGCATCCTTATAATCTGATTCTTTCTTTGGATATTTCTTTATTTCTATCATCATTTGATTAAATAATTCTTGAAACATTCCACTACCTTCTGGTAAACCTAAATTTTTTGCTTCATCCCTTGTAACTAAAGCAAAACCATACTTTTCCATTGTAATTGTTAGGAAATTGAAATTTACTAAATATTCTGGGAGTGTTTGATTTATTGAATCTTGATATACAGATATTTTATAACCTAAACTTGATTCATTGTCATCAAATAAATCTGAATGATAATCTTTTGTTATAGACCATACTTTCTTTGAATCTATAAAAATATCTTTGGTTTCTACTTTCCTTAATAACTTAAAAATAGTATTGCCATCATAGCATGTTCCTATAAAGTAACCATTCAATTTTGTGCATTCAGTAACATTTCTTATAAAATTATAAAATGTATTTTTATTTTCAAACATATAATGAATAGCAAATTGACACGAGGATACATCAAAACCATTTATTGCAACTCCTTCCTGTCTTTTTACTGCAACGCCCAAATTTTTATTATATCCTGTAGATCCAAAAATACATTTTGTAATTTCATTAGCTTTATCATTAAACATATTATTTCCACTTCTAATATTTAACGCACTATTTCCATTTATAAATAATGCGTAAGGCATATAACGTGTTGATTTCTTGAAATTTAAATATCGTGCACAAGCACCATTTAATCTATTTTCAATATTATCTTTTGAAATATCTATTCCAAAAACAAATGATAAATTAGAAGCAATCCATTTTGGAAAATCACCTGCTTTTCCGCAGGCAAAATCAATTAATATGTTATCTCTTTTTGACACCGACTGAATTAGAACCTTTTTTACGAATAAATTATGAAAATCTCGTAATCCTCTCGTTAATGTATCTGTTGTAATACTATTATAATAAACATCATCAGCTACTTCAATTCCAGGAATACCTGTTCCAGTAGAAATCATTGTTTCTGTTACTGGATTGTGTATTGAATGCCAATTATTATTTGCAGTATTATAATCATTTGCTCCTACACCTTGTCTTGACCTAAAATCTGCGGTTTTATCATATCTTACTCTCATTGGAATCCATTTCCATAATCCAGATTTTGAAATATCATATCTAAATTCAACCACCATATTATCTTCAAATACTTCTCTTTCCTCTGTAAACATTTGGAAAAATCCATTGGAATCCATTTCCAACATAATATTACATAATCCAGCTAAAGGATCATAAGGATCAGAAGGAAAGAATTGTTTTGGTTTATAACCATCATCATTATTCAAATCTTCTTTTAAATTGAATTTATCATCTAAAACATCTTGACAAGGATTAATGTAACCGTGTCTGTTTTGGTCAAACCCAACTGCTAAAATTAATGTTTTAAATTGATTATATTGGGTAGATTCGTAAACATTTATACCATTTTCAAATATAGGTGTTATTATATCAGAACCATCAGCACTTTTTTTTGTTATAACCAGAAAATCAATTGTATTATAACTCTTAGGGAAGGTTAACGTAGCTTCCGAAGGTTTCCATTTAAAACAATGAGACCATGTTATTTTTCTTTTAGGACCTGCCTCTAAAAATTTATTACTACCAACACCTAAAAGTGTGGGTGTAAATATTAAACCATCAATTTCATATTCAAATAAATTATCTGCTATTCTCCTTAATAAATAATTATTTGCTTCAAAAATACTATATTTTGTATTTGAAATGTTTTCTACGTCTTTAGATACTTCATCAGGAAATAACGGATAGAAATTTTTACCAGTAATTGTTATAGGACTTTTATTGGATAAAAATTCCTGATTTGATTTTACAAATTTTACAGGATTTAAATTTTTAATTAATTCTTTCATTAATGGAAGACGACATCCTTCTTTAAAATATTTATCTTCTTTTAATGGTGTTTTCACAAATGGTCTTCCCCTTACATCAAAATTATTTATATAATAAATATCAAAGGAAGCAAAAGTATTAATAAATTGATCATTCTTATTATGTAATATTAATTCTCCATCTAATAATGAACTAAAATATTTCTCATTTTCTGTTTTTGCACCAGTAAATATAATATTCATATTTGTATTTATTAAATAAATTTTTCCATTTTTATTAATAAATAATAAATTTCTTTCACCATCTGCTTTCTCAGTTACACAGTAAGAATATGGTTCAGTAATATTAGGGACGATAAAATTTTGACTTATTGGTGCAATATTTTGAATTTCTAAAGTGACTAAACTTGGACCAATAAAATCGCTTGGATATACACGATCTTTTGGAATATAAGTTTCTCCTTTTTTTTTATTTTCTTCAAGAAATAATAATTTTTGATAATCCTGTAAAACTTCCTTTTGTTCAGGATAAGAAATAGGATAATTCGTTTTTTGTAAACCCGATAAAATATTTTTAATAACTTTCTGAAAATCATTAGATAATTGATTTGAATCTTTATAAATTGTCTTTGCAATATCTAACACTTCTACTTCAATTTCATAAATTTCAGGATTTTCAAATACATTGGATTCATCAATATTATATGTTTGGATCAACCGATTTCCGCCTCTTTCATTTTTAGAAGAACTTCTAACTATACTTAAATCAATTTGAAAAGCCGGGAAATCTTTATTAATAAATGAAACACGATTGATATATCTAAAAACCTTCTTTGATTTATTCCAATTTTCAAAAATTTCAATACCCATTTTTCCAGTTTTACTTATTGATTCTTCACTTTTTAAAGTAACGCGAAAATTAAAATCATCAAAATTGGCACTTTCTATAAATTCATTCTTGTCTTTATCCGGCCTAACATCATATTTTTTTAATATTTTTACATTATATCTTGATTTATCGTCTATCATTTTCAAATTATTTGTTTTACAATATTCTTGAATATTATTAATACCTTGTATTTCAATACGAAATCTATCTAAATCACCAGAAGTTTTAAATTCACCTGTTTTTACATCAAGGAATTCTGGCTGTATTTTTAAACTATAAAGACCAGTCTCATTGTTTGAATAATATTCTAATGATTTTAATTTTTTCACAACATTATCGTAATCAATTTTAGTAATAGGTTTAATTCCTCGTGTGCCAAATTTAGCTTCCATTTCATATTCATTGTATTTTCCATTAGGATTATTTAAAATAAATTGTGAAATAATATTTAATTGATCTTTTGGATTTATTTTAGATTTATTTCTATTATCAATAAATTTGCTCATTTTCTATATATATACAAATACATATTTTTTATATTCTTATTCAATTTTTTTTAATAGTTCTGCACTAAAAGCTGATAAATATCTTTTTTTGTTTTTTTCTTTTTATTATCCCAGTTATAGTTTGAATTTGAATTTGAATTTGAATTTGAGTTATTATCATCTATAGAAATATTTAATTTTTGGCATAAATCAATCAATTCTTCTAATTTATAAGAAGTCATCGCTTTTAATTTGGAATCAAAATTACAAATTTTATGATATGTTTCTCTATAATTATTTAAATGAGAATCATTTATATTTAATTCAATATGATGTTCAAATGTTATTCCATTCCTATGAATTACATTTACAATATGTTTATCGTCAATATCACAACATGTAATTTCATATAATTTTCTTTTTTCAATTAATAATACATTTAAATTTTCCATTATACATAAAGCAAAAAAAGTCTTAATAGATATTCTTTCATTGTTTGCTAAATCATCTTCTAAAAAAGAGAAAGGCTTAATTTTATGTATTTTTAATATATTTTTATTTTTTCTTAACATTTCAATATATTTAAACTTTTCTTGTTTTTCTATTGTAAAATATTGATTATTTATTTCCATTTCATATTTAGAGAATCCATGCTTTAAAATATAAAAGCACCAAAATAATGAATCTTTTTGTTTCGGTTTGTAATATAAATCCTTCTCTTTAAATTCCTTTAATATATTTTTCTTTGATTCAGTATGTTTAACTTGAGGTAAAGGACTAATATGTTTTTTTGGTTGGATAATATGTTTAGTAAATCTAATAATATTTTTAGAAGAAAACATATAATCTTGAAAGTCCTCATTTAATGTATTTTTTTTTAATTCTGACTGCATAGTTAATTATTATATAGCAATTTCTTTATTATCTTTTATAAAAAATGTATTTTTGTATTTTTCTTTTTGTTTCTCTGCATTATTAAGATCTAATTCTTGATTTTGAACATATTTTATGTGCATTTCCAATTTATTGATTATATTTGGAGAAATTTCACTTAAATTTATATGAATACCATATTTATTTTCATTAATAATAACATCTGAATGATTTGTCAAAATTCTAAGAATTTCAATTTGATTGAATTTTGACATGTTTTCTATTTGTTCTCTTATACTATTTAATTTGTTGTAATCATAGTCTTCAATTTCCATCTATAAATAAATTTATAAAATTTGCTTTAAATAAATATTAAATAATATACATTTATATATATTTGTAATTTAATTAATTAAAAATATATTCATATATTATCTTAAATGCAAATAGGAAGTCATATTTTAGTTGATATGTTTGATATAGATAAAGAAAAAATTATAAAAATAAATAATAATGATGAAAATATAGAAAAATGGAATACATTTATAAAAGAATCTTTTTTAGAAGCTAATATTAATTTATTGAATATTTCATGGCATAATTTTGATAATCAAGGCGCATTTACTGCCCTTTATTTATTATCAGAATCACATTTAAGTATTCATACATGGCCTGAACATAATTTTATTGCTTTAGATGTTTTCACATGTGGTAAATCTGATCCAAAATTTATAGTAGATAGAATTATAAATTATTTTTCACCAAAAAAATACATTATTAACCCATTACAAAGAGGTAACGGGTAAATTTTTATTACAATATAATAATAACATTATAAATTTAGTTTTGGTTTAAATTCTTTTTTCCCTGTTATAGGTGTAACCAATTCAGCAATAATTGATATATATTTATCATTTAGTTCAAATCTTTGAGCTATTACACGTGCTACAAGTTTCTCATTTTCTTCTATTGAATTAAAATAGTCACTTGCATAATAATGGTCCCTTGCAATAAATAATATGAATGGACTAATTTCTTCATCAGAACTTTCTGCACGAATTCCGGCTTTAGTAATATTTTTAGCTATACAATTAAGATTCATGCCGGCAACAGGATAACAAACTTCACAATTAAAAACTATATCAAATAATATATTTTCACCTTTTACTATTCCACTTGAAAATGTAATAATTTTAATAGATCCTGGTTTAACAAATCCTTCTACAATACATTTACCTGCTACCATTTTAGTAATAGTATTTTCTAATGTTTGTTGTAAATTCTTTCCTACAGCGGTCATAGGTAACATAATATTTTTTGTAATTTGACATGGACTATAAACTGTTGTTTGTCTATTCTTATATTTAGAAAATTTAACTGCAGTCTCCATTATATTATTATTATATAATTAATTCTCTAATTATAAATAATTTTCAATTTTATTTTATAAAATTATAAATTATAAATTATTTATCTTTATCTTTATCTTTTTTCTTTTTTTTCAAATTCATTAATTATTGCACTCTCAGTATCTAAGAACCACGTTTTATTTTCCAATTTTTCTCTTTGAAAACTCCTCAAAGTGAATTCTTGTCTTACACATAATTCAAAAGCGCCATCTTTTGTAATCTTAGATTCATATTTACTATTAGTTTCAATTTTGTTTAATAATTTAATTATTTTATCTTTTCCAGATTGATCGCATCTAAAGCCTGTGCTTCTTTCATTTGTTGTATCCTTTACCTTATAAACCATATACTTTTTGTTAGTTTCAAACCCAATAAACCCAACATAATCATTCATATTTTTTTTCAAATTATATTTTTTTAAGATTACATCTTCTAAATCTCTTTTATCTTCCTGACCACCTTCAATCCATTTCTTATTTTCTAAAACATAAATATTTAAATTTTCTAAACGCGATGGCCCATTAAATATTAATATTCCAGTAATTCCTTTTGATACGATTATTTTTGATAATAAATATTTCTTGGCTTTTCCGAAAAATCTTTTTAATCTTTCAGATTTATTTATTTCTTCAATATTATTATTTCCATATATATAATTTAATAAATCTATTTTTTCATTCATCATTAAACTATCTACAATATGTTCTATTAAAAATTCTTCTAATATTTCTAATCTTTCTTGTTCTGACCCTCCTTTAATTATATCACTTTCTTTTGCCATTTTTCTAATTACTACTCCACTATGTTGATACCAATTATCATTTCCTCTTTTTACTTTAGTAGTTTCAAATGCTAAATTATAATTTTCAAACATATTTTCAATAATTTTTTTACCTTCTACATGAATATCATCAATTATTTTTTCTTCTACATTACGCTTATCAATTACGGGCTTAACAATATTATTTTTTATTTCAAATTTTATCATATCATGTTTATAATCTATAGGAACTGAACGATCATATATTGAAATATTACTGTAATTTAATTCACTTGGTTGAAATAAATAATATTCACCAATATTTATTAGATAACCAGTTCTAAAATATTTATCTGTAATATATTCCGTATTATCAGTTATAATTTGTGTCAAAGCTGCATAAATTTGTGTTATTGGATATTTTTTTGGAATATTTATAAGCTGAATCAAATCTTTCTTCTTATAAAAGAAACGCATTTTCATTAATGATTTAATTTTTTGAATTATTTTATCAGAATTAATAAGCATAAAGGTTTCATTATATGTATCTGTATTTAAAATAGAGTCCTCAATTTTTATATCTGGATAACATTTGAATTCACAGGACATAAAATCACATGTTGGAGAATTATCCATATCTCCTATTTGAAAATTTTCCAATTTTTGATGATCAGATAATACCTGGTAAATATCCTTATTTTCTTCTATTTTTAAAAAATTATCTGTAGTAAATTCTGTTTGATCATGATTTATTATACAATCTACTGCGGTTTGTTTTAATACTCTTGAAACTTTCCCTATTTTTACTCCTTTTATTTCAGAAATACGATAAACATATAAATCGGCTGCCTCTTCTTCAGCATTTTCTAAAATTGTCCCGTATAAAAATATTTGAACATTTCTTTTTTCAAATGGCAAATCTTTATGAGAAAAATTACGAACTGCTCTTCCAATAATTTGTTCTATTCTATTTATATTATACCAAGGATCTAATATATGCACTTGACGAATTGCTTTAAAATCTAAACCTTCCGATCCTGCTTGTGAAATTAAAACAACCTTGATTTTTTCACCATTAATATTATCATCATTTGTTATTGCTTTTACGTCTAAATCATTATTAGGTGAAATTCGTGGGTCACCAGTTATCATAATATATCTTGCTGGATAAAAATCTTTTTTAGAAGCTGGAGGTTTCATGGTTCTAACATCTACTGCAGGAGTAGGTGGAGTTTTAAATAAAGACTTATTTGTTCTTTGGAAACCCATTTCTTCTAATGCTAATGCCATAGGGATTATTCCTGCATCAATATATGAAGAATATACTAATATTATTCCATCTGAAACTTTATCATTCTTTAAATCATAAATATAATTACAAACATTTTTTATTTTTGAACTATATTTTCCAATTTCATTATTCTTAAAAACATGGACAACTCCTTTTTTATATTCAAAATCACCTTTTATTGACGGTGTTTTAGAATCAACATAATTCATAATTCTTTTTAAACCTTGAGATCCTGTTAATTCTTTTGGATCAATAAATAAAATATCATTATTTGAATCACTGTTATCACCGCCTTTTGATTTAATATTTTCTGGATATATTGATTCAGTTATTCCCTCAATAATATGATCTCCATCCATTTTTAAAGAATCTGGTTTTTTAAATAATGATTCTTTGAAACTTTTTATATTTTTTTCATTTTTAGGATTATTTGTTTCAATTGAATCTTCTAAACTAAAGCTAGAATTATTTTTAATATTAATACTTTTTAGATCAGCTTCTAGACCTTCTGTTAGTGTAGGTTCTGATTCTAATTCAGAATTATTAGGCTTCAAATATGTTCTGTTGGATTTATCTAAAATAGGTCCATTATTAATAACATCATCAATTTCTTCTATTATTTCTTTTTGAACATTCCCAATAATTGGTGATATATCATCAATATCTTCTTCTTCATTTTCTAAATATTCTAATGAAGGTATATTTTTTACTAAATCTTCTAATCCATTATAAGGATAAATAATATTTAAAGCTTCAATTGGAAGTTGTAAATCTGTATAACCAAAGGATTTTAAGGAAATAAAAGAAGCTGTTCTCTTTTCTTTACCAGATTTTGTAATTCTAGTAATTTGCTCTCTATTTCTTAATCTATTAATTATATAACTATATCCCATTTGTTGATAATCACCAATTGTATTGATATATAAACTTAACTTAGTTATCTTTTTATTATTTGGAATTTTCCTTCCATTAATTTGATATTTAGGATATTCATCAATATTATTAAATGTAAAATCGGGAGCAAAACGATTTGGAAAAACTCTAAAAGGAAAAGTATAAGGGTTTTCACCTCTTACATAAGAAATATATCCAGTTGCTTTTCTTATTAACATTTCTTTACCTAAATCATTTCCATCTTTATCCTTTTTAAAATCTCCACTTTTATCAAATATATCTGAAACACTAACAATACCTCTGCGATCATTCATATTCATTAAATTTAAAAGCCAAACAATTTCCTTATAGCTGTTAAACATTGGAGTAGCTGATAATAATAATAAACGTATATTTGAAACAACACTTACTAAATACATTAAATTTTTTGCTATATTCTTATTTTCATTATCATCAGATATTCTAATATTATGAACTTCATCAATAACAATTAAACGATCAGAATATTCATTTTGTAAGTTTTTTATTTTTGTTTTTATATTAATATCTTGAAGTTCACCTGATTTTTTTGCAATTTCATTAGAAAATTGAAGATATCCTTGAAATGAATACGAAGAATTAATTAAATTTTTTACTTGTTGAATAACTTTTTCTTTTTTTAAACCTTTCATACCAGTAGGATTAATTTCTTTTAATAATTTGTTTCCTAAACATCCTTTCATAGTCCAAATTCCATCTAATTCCTTCAACTTTCTTTCGTCAAATAATTGTAATTTAAAATTATCTTGAACATTTGGACTTGCAACAATAATTATTCGTTTATTAATTCCCATTTGTTTTAAATAATCACGCATTTCCTCGCAAACTCCTATAGCACTACAAGTTTTTCCACTTCCTAAACCATGATAAAGTAATAAACTATTATATGGAGTTTGAAATGATAAAAAATTCTTTACAAATGCTTGCTGGGGAAGTAATTCATATTCGGCATTACTTAAAATTTTGGCATAATCCTTGACATTAAATATAGATCCATCATATTTTGTATCACTAAACTCTTTTTTTTGAGCTATTTTAATATTAAAATTAGGATCGTCTAATAATGGATATAAGAAACTATTTTTTTCGGGATTTTCTTCCAGAAATATTCTATTTTTTAATTCAATATTTAATTGTTCCTTGTTATTAGGACATTTTTTACTATAAAGTTTATTTAATTGACAAATTTCTTTTTTTTCATTAAAATCTTTATTTTTTTTAAGTTTAATTTCAAAACTCATTACTTATATATTATTAATATAATCTATATTCTTGTAAAACTTTATTTATATTTATTATCAATTGTTTTTTTTCTAAATTGTAAGATCTTATAGATTCCAAACATTCATCTAATGATTTCCATTCAATTTTGGAAACTTCTGTTTTCTGATAATTCTGCAAATTATCATCTATATTTTCTGAATAAGCTAAAAAATATTTATGTTTATATGATTTATGGTTTGAACCTAAAAATACTTCTTCAAAAGGCATTAAATTCTCAATAATTATTATATCTTTCTTTTTTAATCCCGTTTCTTCTTCAAATTCTCTTAATGCGCAATCTAAATCTTTCTCCTGATAATTCCTTCTTCCTTTTGGAAATTCCCATTCTGTTTCTAACCATTTTGTTGTAGCATTGTTAATTAATTTATCTAATGAAATTATATCATCATTTTCTCCATTCTGAATACCATTTTTGAGTTGTTCAAATTTTTTTTGACTTGATAATTCCTCTCCTTTATATTGACTACTTATGTTAGAAGTATCTTGAACTCCCCACATTGCCTTCCATAATGTTTCAAAATCAGATTCTAAAATATTATTTCTTTCAGTTACAGACATTTCATTAAATATATTTTGTAAATGATCATAATTATTTGGAACATATTTTCCTCTAATAAAATCAATATATCCAAAACTATCTTTACGTCGTATCATCAAATATTGTAAACCATTGTTAGTATGCCTAAATAAAATAATTCCATAGCTTGTTATAGGAAGTTTACATTGATGAAATTGATGACCTTGTTTTCCACAATTATTACATAAATTATTTTTACTCATTTTATTTTAACTTATATGTTTAAATAAACTTGTTTTTATGTTGTTTTAATTAAATGCCATCTAATAATATTATTTTAGATCCTTCTATCTGGGGGCCGCATTTTTGGTTTTTTTTACATACTTTAGCTATAACTTATCCCCATAATCCTAATGCCATAACAAAAAAAAAATATTATGAATTAATTCAAAATTTGCCATTATTTATTCCAAACGAAACAATTGGTAATAATTTTGAAAAATTAATAGAAGAATACCCAATTACAGCATATTTAGATTCTAGAGATTCTTTAATTCGTTGGATGCATTTTATACATAATAAAATAAATGAAAAACTTGAAAAGCCTAAAGTTAGTTTCCATGATTTTTATTTCAATTATTATGAGGAATATAAGCCAAAAGAAATAAAAATGAAGGATTTTTATAGATGGAAAGAAAAATTAATTTATACTTTAGTTATAATTTGTGTTAGTACATTAATTATTTTTTTATATAATAAATAATATTAAATTATAGTATATGAATTCCACAATACAAAAAGTTGATAATAGATCAATTGGAGAACCAATGTTAAATAATGAAGAACCAAATTATATTGAAGGAGAAGATGAAACTAACAAAATTGATAATGTAGAACAGAAACAAATAAATAATGAAGAAATAGATAATTTGGAGCAAAATCAAGTGAATAATGAACAAAAAGAACAAATAAATGATTTGGAGCAGCAGCAAGTGAATAATGAAGAAAAAGAACAAATAAATGATTTGGAGCAAAATCAAGTGAATAATGAACAAAAAGAACAATTAGATGATTTGGAACAGCAGCAAGTGAATAATGAAGAAAAAGAACAATTAGATGATTTGGAACAGGAACAAGTGAATAATGAAGAAAAAGAACAATTAGATGATTTGGAACAAAAAGATGAAATTACTCTTACAATAAATAAATCAAATTTAATTTCATTAACTCAAAATTTAAATACTAATTTGTTAGTTAATATTGCAGCATACAAGAATGTTTTGGCAAAATTAAAAGATAGTGAAAGTAATAATGATAAAAAGAATGATTTAGAAAAAAATATAGACGATTTAAATTCGCTTCAAGAAACCGTTTCTAAATTAATGAATGATGTCCAGGTAAATTTGGATGTGCCAAATGACCAAATGATTGATCCAGAAAAAATTATTCAAGAATCTGGATCTAATCCAAGTTCTTTTATGACAAAATTACTAGGTGCTGAAGCTGCAGCAATCATTGGATCAATGACAGCAGCTACTGTATTGATGCTTGGAGGATCTAAAAGAAAAAAAACAAAAAGAAGATATTTTAAAGGAAATAAACTAACAAAAAGATCAAAAAGATAATATAATAATATTATATGAGATTAGAATTAATTATATTTGGTATAGCAATATTTTTAATATATAATGCATATCATGATGGAAAATATACAAAGATTTTACTATCTTATAAAAAATATTATAAAATGATATTTATAGGTTTCATAGCAATTTGTATTTATTTAATGATAAAACGTAATCCTATGCAAAGTAAGAATTTATTGCTTTACACTAACAATATGATAAAATATATGCCGATTGATAAATCATCCATAGATATGTTAACTCCCATTTTTGATTTATCAACAAATAGGAATTTTATGAATGGACTTAATTCTAATTTAAATCCAAATTTTAATTATAATCCACAATTAATGCAACAACAGCAACGAAATTTATTATCTGGGAATAATGAATTTAAAAGGCCAGTAAAAAGATCCGTTAGTGAAACTAAGAAAAAATATGTTGCTTCAATGCAAGACTGGAAATGTGGGCAATGTAATAAAAAATTATCGCATACATTTGAAGTAGATCATAAAATAAGATTAGAACATGGAGGTGGAAATGATGTAAGTAATTTGGTAGCACTTTGTCGCGAATGTCATGGAGAAAAAACAGCAATGGAAAATATGTAAAAAAATTTATAATAGGTAAAATATTATTATGTAAAATAAATATTATATAATAATATGGAAATACCTAATATAAAAAAAACACAATCTTTAGAACAAGTTTTATTTTCATATAATATTTTAACTACAAGTTTGTTTTTATTTATAATTCTTATAATAATTATTTATTTTGTTAATCCTACTGGTTTTAATAAAATTTTGGGTTATGAAATATTTATTACTGGGCCTATTTTATTATTTTTTGCATTTATGATTAAAGAAATTATGGTTTTTAAATTTAATCCTGATAAAGCATGGCTATCAACATTTTCAATGGCAAATGAAAATTGGTTTTTTCCAGCTATTATTATTTTTTGTATTTCACTTGGAATTGCAGCGTTTTTTAGTATGTTATTAATAGGTGGTGTTTTTTCAGATAAATTGCCCGAAAATAATATACCAATGATATTTAATTTTTTAATAATTATTTTATTTTTATTAATATCAGTATCTATTTATAATAATGCTATAAATAAAGACAATACTATTTTAAGATCCCTGCCAAATAATATTCAAAATATATTCAAATTAAGAACAAGATATACTGTAATATTTTTTATTTTTATTTTGTTAGTTACCATGTTATATTTTGTGAATCCTTGGAACATAATGGATAAATATGGCGGACCTACGATTTTTTTCTCATTATTTGTTGGAATGCTATTAATGATAATGATAATTATATATCAATACTATATTTCAAATCCTTCAAAAGAAAATTTATTCAATAATGAATCATCAATAACAGCATATGCAATAAAAGCATTTTATATATTAACTGCGTTAGGATTATCAGGGTTTTTAATATATTATGCATTAAAATTTATGGGAATTTTTGATCAAAATGCAGTTAATCCTTCTTCATGGGGTCATCTTATTTTCAATTTAATTATTTTTGTTAGTATGTTAGGTATTATTTATAAGTTAGCAAACGCAGGCGGATTTTTAGATAGAAACCCATTTTATCGTTTAATATTAAATACTTTATTATACATTCCTTGTCTATTAATTAGTTTTTTAAATTATTTTAGTAAGGTTTTAGGAATAGCAAAAGGGGTGCCTGGAAGTCAATCCGCATTCAAACCGCCAAATAAGTTTGAAATAAAAATGTTAGTTTTAGCTCTAATACTATTTAGTGCTTACTTTTCTTGGATTTTATTAGGTAAATCATATGTTACAACTAAGTATTTGAAACAAGGTGGTAAACAATTAATCAATCAGCCAGTGCCTTTAGATATATTATCAAATATTGTATCTTATCAATCTTTGACAGGATCTGAAAATTTTGATTATCAATATGCTATATCATTTTGGTTTTATTTAGATTCATTTCCTCCAAGCACAAATTCATCTTATTTAAAAATTGTTCCTATTCTCTCATATGGTGAAAATCCTTGCATAAAATATAGTTCAAAAGACAATACAATTTATATTACAGTAAAAGAGTCAGAGTCCGTTGAAAATATTTCCGTTGAGAATATATCTGTTGAGAAAATAGCAGAACAATGGAATAATCAAGAAAAAATGACTGATCAAATTGAAATAGTAAAAAATATGCCTTTTCCTTCAGAAATTGATTCTGACGGAAACCGTATTATTTATAAACATTCAGGCGTTTTACTTCAAAAATGGAATCATATTGTTTTAAATTATTCAGGCGGAACTTTAGATGTATTCTATAATGGAAAATTAGTAAAATCATCTATTGAAGTTGTTCCTTATATGAAATTTGATATGTTGACAACTGGTTCTCAAAATGGGATTAGTGGTAACCTTGCTAATTTAATGTATTTTAACAATCCAATTGATATTTTGACTATACATAATTTATACCAATCTCTTAAAGATAAAAATCCACCAGTTATTCCAGAAAATACGCATTCTATAATTCCATTTATCAAATAGAAAATTTCTAAATGTATAATATAATATCATGGAAGTGAAAAATATCATATTATTTGTTATTATAATTGTATTATTGTATATTGTTATAAGATATATTATGAAAGATGTAAACACTTTATCTGGTCTCATATCTGGTAAAACTATGCAAAAAATTGACCCTACTAGTTTAGCAAATAATTCTTCGTCTAGTAGCACTAGTAATTTTACTTATTCTATTTGGTTTTTTGTAGATGATTGGAATTATCGTTATGGTGAACCAAAAGTTATTTTTGGACGCATGACTTCTGGATCTTCAGATAAAGAACCTTGCCCATCCGTAGTATTAGGGCCTCTTCAAAATAATATTATTGTTTCTTTAGCTGTTTATCCTGGTTTAGATGAACAGCCGGAAGATGGAAGTAATTTCATAGTTCACAATTGTCCAGTTGCTAACGTTCCAATTCAAAAATGGTGTAATTTACTAATTAGTTGTTATGGTCGTTCATTGGATTTATATATTGATGGAAAATTAGTAAGAACATGTGTATTACCTGGAGTAGCTAAAATTGATGCTTCAGCTCCTATTTATGTAACTCCAATGGGTGGGTTTTCGGGCTGGACTTCAAAATTTCAATATTGGCCAGATTCATGTGATCCACAAAAGGCATGGAATATTTACAAATCTGGATATGGAGCAAGTTTGTTAGGCAATTTATTTGGAAAATATACCGTAAAAGTTTCATTAATGGAAGGCGATACAGAAGACTCTAGTTTTAGTTTTTAGATATACTCTTTATAAAAAGATTGTATATTTATATAATAATGACAATACATACAATTGGAGATAGTCATTCTTTTCATGGCTGGAATAATGATATAATAAAACATTGGTTAGGACCTGTTTTATGTTATAGTTTTGGAAAAGACCAACTAAATAGATGTGATATTCGTGAATTTAATATAAATCATGGTGATTCAGTTATTTTTTGTTTTGGTGAAATTGATTGCAGAGCTCATATTTTTAAACATATAACTGATACAATATCTTACCAAAATGTTATAAATAGTCTAGTTACTTCTTATATTGAAGCAATTGATTTAAATTTATTTACATCTCAATTACAATTAAAGAATATTTGTATTTATAATATTCCTCCTACTTGTTCTTGGATTGATACAGTTGACCACCATGAATTTCCGTGGCTAGGAACCAAGGAAGAAAGAAAATCTTATGCTTTATATTTTAATCAAAAACTAAAAGAAAAATGTTTTGAAAAAGGATATATATTTTTTGATATTTATGATAAGTGCACCGATGAAAATGGATATTTAAGACATGATATAAGCGACGATTATATCCATATTTCAGATACAAATTATTTAAATGAATTTATAAAAGATAATAACTTATAAAACTTAATACTTGTTTTTCAAATTATGAGATATTTATTATAGTTTTTTTAAAAGTATAATATATATATAATAAATGAATTCAGGTTCTAATTCTACATTTAATCAATTTAATACAACAAATAAATATGTTAGTAGCACTCAAGAATTTCTTGAGTCTAATAGTCTTGTAGCTCAAGTTGCATTTTTACTCCTAGTTTTAATTCTATTTGTTTTTCTATTACGTTTAGGCATTTCAATCTTAGGATATTATTTTTCCCCTTCTGATTCGCCCAAAATTATAAATGGAATGGTTGATGCAAAACAATTAATTGTTATACCTCAAGATCCTTCTATAGAGGGTTCAATACCTATTTCACGATCTGTGAATGCAAGTGATGGTATTGAATTTACTTGGTCAACATGGATTTATATAGATGATCTTACATATAATTCTGGAAAATACAAATGTGTTTTTTATAAAGGCAATGATTTTTCAAGCGATCCAAATGACACTGATGCAAAGGGATTAAATTTTCCAAATAATGCTCCAGGTGTTTATATCGCACCTAATACTAATGATTTAATTATTTTTATGAATACATTTAACGTTATTAATGAACAAATTACTATAAATGATATTCCACTTAATAAATGGGTAAATGTTATTATTAGATGTCAAAATAATACATTGGATGTTTATATAAATGGAACAATTGTTAAAAGTCATCATCTGCATGGTGTTCCTAAACAAAATTATGGAGATCTTTATATTGCTCCAAATGGAGGTTTTGCCGGATATATTTCTAATTTATGGTATTATAATTATGGATTAGGAACATCAGCTATTTCTAATATCGTAAGAAAAGGACCTAATACCAAAATGAAAGGATCAAATGGTATAAATATGAAGAATAATAATTATTTGTCATTACGATGGTACTTTTATGGCTCCCAAGATGAATTTAATCCGTAATCTTGTCATTTTATATAATTAATTTAACATATGATATTTTTCAAATAATAATATGTTTTCATTTATATATTCTTCATATTGAATTTCTTTTTCATCTATTCTATCTTGTAAAATATACTTATATTTTATATCTGCCTCTTCTTTTGTTCTATAAGTATGATGCCAGGTGTCAACAATTGGTAAACTTTTACACATTAATACTTCATAAAATCTAAAACTCCAAGAACTATCACCAGCAGGACATAATACAAACTTACTTTGACACATTTTTTCAAAATAATAAATATTCTCATTAATAATACGATATTGAATCTTTTTTGATTGATTATCCTCATTATTTTTTGGACAAAATCCCAATTTTAAATTTGAATAATCAAATGAACCTAATAACTCCCAATTATCATTATTATCTGTATTAATAAATATAGAATTATGGGTGAAATATTTTTTGGCAAATTCTATTACCCATTTTCTATATTCTTCAGACGAACTAATTGAACCAATAAAACAATAGTCATGTATTTTATTATGATTTAATTCATTAATATCATTATAATATTTTTTAGAAAATAATGCTATTGGTGGATTTGGATTAGCTTGACAAGTCGGTAAATTTTTTTCTAAAAGTGCTTCTTCCATATGATATTTAAGACCCATATATGAGGTAAATCCTCTGAAATTTAATCCAGTTTCTGGATCTATTGATAAAGAATTTCCCATTTATATATAATTATGATAATAAATATTTTTTCTTTAACTTTTTATTTTATTCATCTATTAACATTAATGCCATTGCAGCATAATTATGTAAATCAATTAATGTATCTCTAATTCCTTCATCGTTTACAAGATTAACGCCATTTTTTGTAATTGACATACTGCGTTGTAATTTATCTTCTATGCGCATTAAAACTCCAATAATTCCATATTTGGCAAAAGCATCACCATAATCAATATTTTTTTTTGTGAATAATTCTAGTGCCTCATTTTGAATTTTCTTCATTTGTTCTACTCTATTCATCTTTAATAAATAATATAAATAAGATAATCTTTATATTATTTTATTATTTCATAATACAATCTTTATAATCTTAACAATCTTTTATAAAGGTATAAAAAAAATTATTCACTACCAAAGAAGGCTCCTTTTCCCAATTTAAAATCACTCAATCTAGTAATTGTATCGTCATTTTTTTTTAATATTTCTTTAATTAAATCTTTAATTGAGATCATACCAATAAATTCTTCATTTTTATCATCTACCACAAGCAAATGACGAATATCTTTAAACATCATTTTATTCATACACTTTTCCAATGAATCATCTTTTCTCGCTATAATTAGTGGAGAATAAGTGCATATTTCTTTAACTGTAGTTTTATTCAAATCTTTTTCATATGAGGAAACTTTTGAAATAAAATCTCTCTCTGAACAAATTCCTACAACTTTATTGTTTTTATCTGTAACTGCCAAACAACCAATATTAAACGCGGTAAAACGATTTACTGCATCTTTAACTGATGCATCCTCACTTATCTTAAAATCAATTTTATGATAACAAGATTTCTCAAAAACATTTAATGCTGAAGTTCTTAACATTGTATTTACTGAACATAAATTACGACGTAACATTTATATTATAATCATATTGGTAAGCTCTTTTTAAGTTAATTTAATTAATTTATTTTTTTATTTTTTATTTGTAAAAAAGTAGATAATAATTTTTATCTACTTTTTTTAAAAGTTGATATATATATGTCATGTTTTAATAGTTTTTGTTATTTACCTGAACCTCCCAGGGCTTGGTCAAGAGTGCAAAATGAATGTTCTCTGGTTACGACATCTAATTTAAACCCTACAGAATTAGTAAAATTTCCATACACTGGTGAACTTGTTCTTGCAAGTGCTTTAACTGAAAAATTAAATATGTTAAATAAAGGAAATATTTTACAATACAAAGCTAATAGTAGCAATTTAACGAAAAATATGAAATATTCAAAAATTGCAAAAGGTCAATGGACGAATCGGAATACAACATGGGCAACTCAATCAACACGTGGATATACCAATCCTAATAATAACTCTTTAAAACGTGTAGGAAAAGTTGATGTGCTTATTAATCCCGATACTCGTTTACCAATAAATGTTAATACATATTTAAATAGCGTTGGAAATTTAAATATTATCAATAGTCCAATCACAGGTTTACCTTTAGACCCACTAATTACTACATTGGATTGTCCAAAATTTATACCCAATAATAATGAAGCCTTACCTAATAATTCAGGAGGTGGATCAAATAATATTGTAATTCCACCACCTCCACCTACTCCATCAAATAATGATAATAATATTCCATCAGTTCCTCCAACTCCACCCGTAATGCCTATTGCAATACAAGACGGTGGTAATTTAATTTGTTCTGTTCAAGAAAATATTTGTTCAGGATTTATAAAATCTAGTTTATCTCAGCAATTGTGTAATCCTACTAGTGATTCTGATGTTCCTGGAAGAATACAGGATCTATGTTGGAATGATGGAACACCAACCTGGTATCCTAGACAAAGATATACTATGACAAATAGTGGAAATAAATGGCCTTTCACGACTGGACCTGAGGATACTACTACTATAAGTGCAGTAAGACCCTTTCCAGCAAATATTATCTCAGCAACATTCAATTCTAATAATAATACAATTACTTTGAAATGGGTTCAAAATGAAACATGTTTACCAGTTACACTATTTAATATCTTACAAAATCAACAACTGGTAAAAATAGTTGATGGTTTCAATCGTCAAACTGATATTATTGTTGAAAAAAATAAAGAATATAATTATGTTATAATTGGTGTTACATCGGGCAATATTATTTCGTTCCCTTCTAATATTGTTACAGTTAAAACATGAATTTATGCCCTCAAATTTGGATTCATACATATTTCTTGACTTGGAAAAATATCTCCACTCATACAAACATCATTTACTCCTACTTGTGAACATGCTCTAAATCCTTGATCATCGCCTATAAAACACCAACCAGCTTTAGAAGACTCATTTGGAGAAGGGCCTTGATTGGAAATATTTTGGGATGCATTTTGTAATGCTTTTTCAAGTGAATCTTCCGAAGAGTTTTGCGTTGGTTTCACTATAGGTGTTCCTTGTTGTGAAGATTCAGCAATTTGTCCTTGAGGTAAATTATTATTGATACTATTATTATTGTTTTTATTTAATGCATTAAATGTAGTTTCACTTGTATTTGAAATAACATCAATACCAGCTTTAGCACCAGTTGAACTGGTTTGTATAGTCTGATTTGTTGTTTCCAAAGTAGAATAACCTAACAATTTTAATATAGGTCCAAAAATATCATAAAAAATATTTGTAATAAAATCTGTCCCTTTTGCTAAATAAATAAAAATATTAAATCCTATTAAAGCTAATATTAATATGATAATAATCCAAATTTGCCAACTAACAGAAGATAATGTCCAAGAAGGAGGATTAGAAATCTCTGGTAAAGGCGTTAATTCATCAGGAAAATCACTTGATATTGATTTTATAAAGTCATTATTTGATGAACTCATTATAATAAAAAAATATATTAATTTTTTTACATTTAAATTTATACATTTTCCTTAAGAGTTTATTATCAAAAATAATTATTTATTGGTAATAATTTTGTAGGAACCACTCTACAGTTATTCTAATTCCATCATTTATATCAGTAAAATGAAAATCACTTGTTAAAATATTTTTTAAATTATTTATTCCAACTGTTTTTTTATATTGACCATCACTATATTTTGTATCAAATGATACTCTTTCTTTATAGTCATAATTTTCTGCTATTAAATATCCTATTTCTCCTATACTAATTTCGTTTTCCTCAGGAGTAGAAATAATAATATTTTCAGTAATATTTTTTTCAAATATAATCATAATTATTTTTGCTAAATCGTGTGAAAAAATAAATTGTCTCAAAGGCTTTCCTGAACCACGAATAATGAAATTTTCATTATTTTTTTTTGCTAAAAAACATTTGTGAATTAAAGCCGGTAAAACATGTCCATTTTCTAAATCAAAATTATCATGAGGACCATAAATATTTGTAGGCACAATGCAAGTAAAGTTATCACCGTAATTTTCTCTGTATGCACGACAGTGAATTTCTAACATTCTTTTTGCATATGCATATGCGTCATTTGAATGATGAGGAGGACCTTCATGTAACATTGATTCATCAATTGGATAATTCTTAATATTATCTGGAAAAATACATGTAGATAAACATGCAATAAGTTTTTCTACTTTATAATCATGGGAACATTTTACAACATTATAATTAATCATTAAATTTTTTTCTAACATTTCAACTTTATTATTCATATTTTTAAATAACCCTCCAACACATGCTGCCAAGTGTATTACATAGTTTGGTTTATATTTTTGAAACATATCTTTTGTTCTATCCATAATCGTTAAATCATATTGTTTTGAAGAAATAAATATATAATTATATTCATTTTCATATTCATTGGAAATAAATTTAATTGCATTACCGACTAAACCCGTCCCTCCTGTAACTAAAATTGTTTTTTTGGAACCATTCATAAAATATATTAATTATAAATATTATATTTTATTTTTTCTTACTTAAAAGTTAATAAATAAGTAAATTGATTTAAATTGCCTAAAATTTCGTCTCTAACATTTAATAAATCACTATTGTTTGTTATATTTAAACCCGCATCTTTATTCATGTTAATTAGAAATTGTTTATATTTTTCAACTTCTTTTTTAAAATCTGATAGATTATTATAATCTAGAAGAGGTAATGTTTTTTGAAAAGTTAAATTAACACGATCACCTTTTTTACCTAACATTATTTCAACAAAAGTATCTATATTATCATTCAAATTACTATAAAGTTGATCAGTTGCTTTATGTTGGGAATAACTATGAGTTTTCCAATGATATAATTTAACAGTATTAAGCATTTGTAAAAACATCGTTACAATTTTCTTTTGAGTATATTGGCTAGAAATAGATCTTCTAGTTTTGTTATTTGAACTTCTTTTAGCGATAGTTTTTGCCATTTTCAATATATATATATATATATATATATATAAATATAAAATAGTAAAAATATTTTTTTACATAATAAAATTTTAGGTCTGTTTTTAAAAACGCGGAATGTATTCTGCACCTAAACTATTCATTGTTTCCAATTTTGCAATAGTTTTTTCTAAATTAGAAGATTTGATATTTTTATATAAATAATCAGTTCCTGGTGAATATTCGTTTTTTTTTTATTTGTTTATAAATTTTATTTATATTTTGCGAAATTGTAATAATTTTATTTTTTTCTTTTATCATCTCTTCTTCAACTGAATAAGGTTCTGTAAAAACTTCAATTACAAAATATAACAAAAGTTTACGTTTCTTATGACATCCTGATGTATATTTTAAGCAAAATATATTTAATGCACTATTTACTATTCTTTGAATTAATGTGCTTCTCTTATTTGCCTCCTGTAAAAAAATATCCCAAATAATCCAAATAATATCCATTTGAAATTTTGCATCCACTTTAGCAAACACTCTACGTTCACATTTAAATTTTTCTTTTTTAAGTTTACAAATAGATTCAAATTCAATTATCCATTCAATCCAATAACATGCACTAATACTATTTTTGCCTTCTTCAGATAAATCATACGCAAGTTCATTAATAGGAATAAATAATTCTTTTGGATCATCTTTCAAAAAAATATCTTCTGCAAATTTTATATTTGGAGCTTTGAATCTTTCTGTCATTTGAGTTAAATCAAAATCATCCTTTTTTACTTTTACCTCCGAATAACAATGTTTCTTTTTGGATTCACATAGAACACACATTATTTCACAAAATAATTTTCTCATTTTATCATTATTTCTTAATCTCAATTCCTGTTCCGAATATCCATTTGAAATTATTTGTTTAAATGTATTAATTCTTAATTCTAAATAGGTTATTAATTTAGGATTTCCTATATGAATGTGTTTTATATAATATTCTATTATTGAATCCCATAATTCTCCATAATGACCAGCACAAATTAATTCTGCACTCCAATAACATGCGGATTCTACTTTAGCATTGTATAAATTTTTAATTAACTCTTTTTTTACATCTGTTTTTTTGAATTCTGAAAATGTTATACCTTTGAAATCTTTTTGTTCCCTAATATCATTAATTTCAATTTCATTCATTTCTACCTTTAAAAACCATATAAAAAAAAGCTTCATAATAAACTAATTCTTTTTTGTAAAATAGTTCAAATTTTGAATTAATATTTATAATTATATATACATATTAGAATGAGTTATTCACAATTTGGTCAAGAGGTGGAAGTTATTAAATTCTATAAAAATAAGCCATTTGGGTTTTTTGTAGAAATTGGAGCTCATAATGGTAAAAAGTTGTCAAACACTTATATGTTGGAATCGCAGTTTAAATGGAAAGGAATATGTGTAGAACCTAATCCTCAAAAATATGAATTATTATGTAAAAATCGTCGTAGATCATTTTGTTGTGATAGAGCTGTATATAGTGAAAGTAATAAAGAATTAATTTTTGATATTGCAAATAATGATGATTTATTATCTGGTATTAGTGAAACTATTGATTTCCATAAAAACTTTGTTGAAACTAACAAAAGTCAAATTTTAGTAAATACCATTTCTTTTTTTGATTTACTTGAAAAGTATAATGCACCATCATTTATTGAATATTTATCTTTAGATACTGAAGGTAGTGAATATGAAATATTAAAATCACTTGATTTTCAAAAGTATATTTTTGGTTTAATCCACGTTGAACATAATTTTGTTGAGCCAAAAAGAAGTCAAATTAATGAATTATTGACTTCTAATGGATACGAATTTATAAAAGAAAATCATATTGATGATGTTTATAAACACAAATCTATTGATTAAATCAAAGTCATATTTGATATTTCTTTCAAATATTTTATTGAACATGATTCTACTAATAATCCGTTGGCATAAATACCATAATTTTTATTAATATCATTATTTTCTAATGCTAAATGATATATAGTATATTTTCCAGGAGTTTCATATACTAATGCTCTTTTATCTACACATACTGGTAAACGCAATTTATCATCTGTTCCATAAATATTTCCTAATATTTCTAAAACTTTTTCTTTCTGTTCTTTAGAATCAAAACTATCAATTAGAATTGAATGAGACCCTGTTATTATTAAGTCTTCAAAGATTTCTGGAAATTCTATTTTGGAACATTTATAAAGTTGGTCTTTTATTCTTTCTTGTAAAGCTGGATGGAAAATTTCTCTTTTACCAATCAATTCAATTGGTTTATATCCATGCTTCCATGTTTTTACTAAGTCTCCTATTTTTAGATCTTTTATTAAAATATATCCTTTGTCTGTAAGAATTTTAGTATCTTCATTGAAGCAAACAAGAGGTAGAATTGGTTCTTCTGGTTCTTCTGGTTCTGGACCTTTATATTTTATAATACTACCATTTAATTCATTAAAAAAATATAAATTAGCATTTTTATCAAATGCTAAACCTGGACCAGTTAGTGAATTTATTTTACCAAAATCTATTATAGAATTATAATTTCCAATAGGGTTATATTTATATAGAGTTGCATACGAAATACTTAATTTTCCTCCAATACTTTGACTTATTCCATAAAAATTATCAAATTTATCAAGACCGATTGATGCCCAATTATTATTTAAAGGATCTGTTATGAAAGTAGCGCTAATTAACATACCTGTTGGTGCATATTTACTTATTTTTGGAGATGCACTATTAGATATGTATAAATTACCTAAACTATCAAATACTATACTTTGATTAGCACCAATTTGAGAAGGTGTATATAATTGAGGTGATCCTGAACTAATAGGTCCTGAACTACTAGATCCTGAACTACTAGATCCTGGAAGCATACTACTAGATCCTGAACTACTAAGTCCTGGAAGCATACTACTAGATCCTGGAAGCATACTACTAGATCCTGGAAGCAAACTACTAGATCCTGGAAGCATACTATCAAATCCACCCATACTATCAAATCCACCCATACTATCAAATCTTCCCATACTACTAGATCCTGAACTACTAGATCCTGAACTACTAGATCCTGAACTTCTAGATTTAGGACCCTCTGGTTGAATTGGTGGGTCTTTATTCAGAACTATTTGTGAGCCTAAAGTTCCTCCTGAAATAAAAGGAAATGCTATTCCTTGAGCATCAATCATGTAAACACTACCGGTATTAATAGATGAAGTATAATATAAATTACCATCTTTATCAAATGCTAAACCTCCCGTGGCTGTATTAATATTTTCTATATTTTTTACAAGATTACCATTTTTATCAAATTCATGAATTTTATTTGTATCTTTGTCTAAAACATATATGTGATCATCTTTCCCAATTACAATTTTTAAATTAAGTGAAGTTACTATATCTTTACCACCTTTATCGTCTCCATCGGGAACCCTAATAATACTTGCAAAAATACTTTTTTGGCCTAAAGGGCTAATTTTATAAATAGCATTACCTTCTGCAGTAAATAAATTGGTTGCACTGTCAAATGCAAATGAAGATAGTTGGCTAGTTTGAGAAACATATGTAGAAAAATTAGAAACAGTCGGATTAAGTATAGGGTAATATTTTGTTAAATTTTCTAAATCATTTTCATTTAATCCGCTACTTATGGGTGTTGCTTCTATACCTAAACTAGCCCACTCATATGCACCAGTTAATTTATTATAGGTCAAGAAGGAATTCATATATTTTCCACTTGAAGTTCTATAATATACTCTAACACCTACATTTGTATCATTTAATGAACCATTATAACCCCATAAACCTAATAATGTATCTATTGGGTCTGTAACAAGTAGATTTAAATTGATTATTTGCCTTAATTGTTCCAATGATTCCGGAGTAATCTCTAATCTTGAGTCATAATATAGAGTTAAATCATTTAAATCTTCTAATTTTAAACCATTATTTGTTGAAGTTGCTTGGACTCCATAGTCAATTAATTTATATAATTTTGTTGTTTGATCATACTCAAATATATCGGTATAATATCCATCATACTCACCAGTAAAGCGATAATAAGCTCTAATTGTTACCTTTTGGTCATTAACTGTAGAGGTTTTATACCATAAATTATATAGATCTACCATTGTGAAATCACGATTATCGTTTTGTTTCCATCCATTAGTATACGCTACTTTTAATTGATCCAAAGCTTGCTGAGTTGTGGCTTCTGAAGCACTAAATACCATATATATATATAAATAATATATATTCTTTTTAAAAATTATTTATATATATATTAATTATGAAATTAATAATATTTATTCATACGTGTGCCTTGTATGAAAATACCAGAGCTAAATTATTAGAAAATACTTGGGCAAATAATAAAGATATAGTATTTATAACAGATAATGATTCAAGTGAGCTAAAAAATCATATTTACATAGGACCTTATGAAAAAGGTCCTACATATCATCCGAATAATGTAAAAAAGATGTTTAATTTATTTTTAGAAAAATATAGCGATTATGATTATTTTATGATAATTGATGATGATAGTTATTTGTATATTGAAAAATTAAAACTATTTTTATCATTCTTTGAAAAAGATGAGCCTTATATGATTGGAGATTTTTTAAATTGGACACATAAACATAATAACTTTAAATATGGTGGAAAATATCAATACTGGGTAGGTGGAGGTCCAGGAATTGTATTTACAAAATCATGTATAATTGAATTTATGTATATTTATAATAAATTACATATAGAAGATGCAAATCATGATATATGGTTACACAATTTATTTAAATATTCAAATGGTAAAATTAAAAGAACACATTGTCCAGGATTCCATCAATATGATGGAGAAAATTTATATAAAAAATATTCATTAAATGATAATAATTTAGTTTCAATACATTTAAACCATGATATGTCTTTATTATCAAAATATCATATAATTTAATAAATTATTTTTCTTTCCCAAGTGTGTAATATTAATATTAATATTTTTAATTATTATTTTTAAAGTATAGATAATATATAATATATAGATGACTAAAATTTTTAAACAATTAAATAATTCAATAAAATCTTTAGGAACAGCATATAACAAATCAACTGTTTGGGCAAAAGTATTAATTTTTGTTGTTCTATTGCTTTTGTTAGTTTTATTTTTTAAAAGCTTTAAAAATACTGAACTAAGAGAAGGATTTGAACAAAATGACAAATTTTTATTCAAAACTGGTCCAGAAATTTATGATGATTTTTATTCTAATATATATGATTATTTAGTATTTAATAACTTAAAAGATGAGTATGAAGTTGGCGAAATTATTAATAAAACTAATCCATCAAGTGAAAGTAAAATTTTAGATATAGGATGTGGCACGGGTCATCATGTTGCCTTTTTAGGTTCTAAAGGGTTAGATGTTCTAGGTATAGATATTTCCCCCTCTATGATAAAAAAAGCAAAAGAAAATTATCCTGATTACAAATTCATTGTTGGTGATGCTTTAAAAAATGGTCAATTTGAACCTGAATCATTTACTCATATTTTATGTATGTATTTTACTATTTATTATATTCAAGATAAGAAAACATTTTTTGACAATTGTTTTACATGGTTAATGGGAGGAGGATATTTAATTGTTCATTTAGTTGATAGAGAATTATTTGATCCAATTTTGCCTCCAGGAAATCCATTATTGTATGTATCACCTCAAAGATATGCTAAAAAACGAATTACTTCAACTAAAGTAAAGTTTAATGAATTTTCTTATAATGCTGATTTTCAACTAGATACTAATAATGATGTAGCAAAATTTGTAGAAAAATTTAAGAATGATAGTGATGATAAAGTGCGTAAAAATGAACATATTATGTATATGCCAAGTGTTACTGATATTTTAAATGAAGCACAAGCAAGCGGGTTTATAATTGAGTCTAAAATTGATTTATTGCAATGTCAATACGAATATCAATATTTATACGTTTTAATAAAACCTAATTAAAAAAAATTGAATTATCTTTTCTTTTATATAAAAAAGATAATTATATATTTGCAATTATGGTATCGTTTAATCAATTGTTTACTTTTGTCTTGTTAATGTCTTCAAAATACAATATTGATTCTTCTCATTCAGAAGGTCATAGTATGAATGTATTGCATTTTGCTGATGAAAACTATTTTAGTCAACTTTATTTCAATCCATATTTAGAAAAACAGAAAAATGTTATTTATTGTGCAGCAATTTTGCATGATATGTGTGATAAAAAATATATTGATGAAGAAAAAGGAATGAAAGAAATTGAATATTTCTTGGAAGATAAAATTACGCCGGAAGAATTATTTTATACAAAAAAAATTATTGAAACTATTTCATATTCCACTGTAAAAAAAAACGGATATCCTGATCTTGGTGAATATCAATTAGCTTATAATATTGTAAGAGAAGCAGATTTATTAACATCATATGACTTTGATAGAACAATGATTTATAATTTAAATAGAGGAAATAGTTTAATTTCTTCTTATACTAATTCATTAAAATTATTTGAAGATCGTGTATTTAATTATAATAAAGATAATCTATTTATTACAGAATTTGCGAAACAAAAATCTTATACATTAACAGTTAATGCTTTAAAACAGATGGCTTCATGGGATCGTATTTTATTAAATACTAGAAAACTATAAAAAATAAACTTTAAAAATATTGTTTATATAATATAAATATAATTATGTCAAATTATGATTATGATGACTTTACTATTTCTACTATTGATAGCTCTTCTATTGATTTAGATATCCCTATTATTGATAGCTTTAGCTCTACCATAGGTCTAAAAGCTATTGCTTATAAAAGAAATAGAATATTTAAAGAATTAGAATTAGAATTAGAATTAGAAAAAGAATTTTCCAGCCAGTCTAATATAATAGATTCTAAACAAGAAATTATTCAAACTTCTATTGATTATCCTAATACAGTAACATATATACAAATAGGATTTATTTGTTTTATTCTTTTTTTATAAATTAGTATTTTTTAAATAATTAAAATATTATTAAATTGATAATGATATTGATATATATATTAGCTTTTTTAATAATTTGTATAATTCTTTTTTTTATTTATATAAAAATAAAGTATAAATTTTGGGTTTTACAGCCTGTATTTCATTTTTACGATATATATTATTGGTTTGTAAATGTAGGAATAATAAGAGACGAATTACCACAAAAGAACCGGTATACAAATTTTAAAAATATAATAACAAAATCTTTGGAAAACATTGATAAAGTTGTGATAAAAGAAATAATAATGTTGATCCAGTTGAATTATTTACGAAATGATGAAAATAAATATTTACCAAAAAAGGAAAATATTATACCATATTTCAAGGGTCATAATGCAAAAACTTTTATATCTTATTTTTCAGAGCCAGAATTACTAATTGATAATAAGACAGGATTAACGATAGAAACAAATAAAATAATAGGGGTCATAACAAGTAGACCACTTCATGTTAAAATAAAGGACAAGGAATTTGATGTGTATTATGTAGATTATTTATGTGTAAATAAAAATTGGAGAAAGAAAAATATAGCTCCACAATTAATACAAACGCATGAATATAATCAATCGCATTCAAATAAAAAAATTAGTGTTAGTTTGTTTAAAAGAGAAGAAGAACTAACAGGAATAATTCCATTAACAGTTTATAAAACGTATTGCTACAATATGAATTTCTGGGGACAACCTGAAAATTTATCGCCTGGTGTAAGTTTGCTTACATGTGATAATCAAAATATATTCTTTATGTATAATTTTTTGAATGAAAAAAAGGAAAATTTTGATATAATAATTTATCCTGAAATGGGTAATATAATAGAGTTAGTAAATACAAAAAATTTATATATAAAGATGTTAGTTTATAAGAATACTGGAAATATAGAGGCATTATATATTTTTAAAAAAACATGCACATTTATAAAAAAAGAAAAAGAAATAATTTCTTTAATAGCTTCGGTAAAGGGTTCAAATATTGACGATAATGAATTTATAAAAGGTTTCAAGCAGTCATTATGGGTTTTAAAAAAGGAAAATAAAATTTTTGCATATTTAATGGTAGAAGATATAAGCGATAACAAAAAAATAATAAATAATTTATCAATAAAAACGCATCCGGAAATAGTAACAACAATGGCATATTTTTTCTATAATTTTGCATATAATCCATTTAAATCAGAAAAATGCTTAATAATAAATTAGTTATTTCTAGTTTAATTTAATATCAAAACAATTACATTCATCAGTTTTGTAACTAATCATAAGATATTTATCATTTTCTTCAAAATTTGCTTCTTTATATTTGATTATTCTTTTACAATCATAATATTGATTTAGTGGTGCTTTTAATTTCATAATATAAGGATATTGTTGCAATAAATCACATTCAAAAATGTAATAAATATTATATTTATATTTATTATTTATATTAAGAATTCGTTTTGCCTCGGCACCAGTAGTTGAATAAGCGATCCAGCCATAGTCTTTACTTTCAAATAATACAAGATGTTTTTTTAGCATAGTAAATTATATTTTTGATATCTCTATTTCTTTAAATCAGTTTCAAAAATATTTACAATTATATTTATAATTATAAATATATAAATATATATATGAAGAAAAATTCAAATAATTTGTCAATTTTGTTAATATCAATTATTTTAATTTTAGTAACTTTTATTTTGATAAAATTATTTATTGGCTTGTATAATAACAATAGAATTACTATGTGGGGAAAATCACCATGTGATAACAATAACAAAATTAAGTCAGAAATATATTGTTTTCGTGTAAATGGTAAAGATGAATGGGCAATTGTTTATGGTAATCCACATTTAGATAAATATCCATTAGTTAGAATTCAATCTCAATGTGTTTCTGGTATAGAATTAGATGATTTAGAATGTGACTGTAAAGATAATTTACAATATTCAAAAAAGCTAATTCAAGAAAATCCAAATGGTGGTATTCTTTTTATTTTAAACCAAGATGGTAGGTCTTTAGGAGGAATTGAAAAATTGAAAGAAAAATCTTTACGACAGATAGAGGGTTTAGAAATGGATTTAATTCTTAAAAAAAGAGGTCACGGTTTTGATGAAAGAAATTATGATTTTTTACCAGAGGCATTAAAAATTATGGGATTTAGTAATTCTATTATTTTAGTAACAAGATATCCAGGTAGAATAACAGATTTAAAAAAATCGGGTATTAATATTGTTTCAACAGTAAAATATCCTTATAATTTGAATGAATATAATGAAAAATATATTAAAATGAAAAAATGTATATTTGGATTTGATTTTGAAACACCTGATTGTAAATAAATATATTTAATTTTTCAAAACTTGTGAAGGTCCTTTAAGTCGGTTTTTAAATATATGTATTTTAAAAACCAACTTAAAGCTCTTTATATTTAAGTAGGTTTTATTACATAAAATGGATTACTACAATACATACAAATACGCACATTATTTATTGCGGGAGAATACAAAATTGGATTCAATTTATTACATCTCGTGCATTTTGATATCTGAGGAAAACTTACTATATTTTTGTTAGTTTGATCCTTTGATAACATCAAATTTCTGTAACCTTTAAACATTATATATACAATGTATAATATTTAGAGAATATCTTTTATCTTTTATCTTACATATTTTCCTACTCTTGCAAAACTATCTATAACAAAAATTATAAATACTCCTAAAAAACAATATAATACTACCTCTTCTGTCACATTTCCTGTTTTTTGATCCTGCTGTTCTTCCAATAAATTTATCATATAATTTAGTTTTTCTAATAATACCAAATTTGAATCATTGGTTACCTGTTGTGATAACATATCAGACTGAGATTGGTAATATTGGAGATTGTTTGTATTATTATTATTATTTTTAGGAACCAAATTTTTATAATATGCCTTTACTTGTGTATCATTCATAAAATTACTTTGCAATTCCTGTAATTTTAAATCTTCATTTAGTGTTGGCTGTGGCACCAAACTTGAATCAATATTTGTTAAACCCTCCTGCATCTTTTTACGTTCTGAACCAACGGATTCTGGTTTATCAGGAAATTCATAAGGATTTAATGGCTTAAAATCATCAGAATGTTTAGCTGAAACTCTTGCATTATAATTTCCTAATTCATCATCATCAGATGTATTATTGTGAATTGATTGTAATACAGAATTTACCTTATCTGGATTAAAATCATTTGAGACTTGTCTCATTTTTTGCGTTTTTGTATGCGAAGAATTTATTTGTCGCTTCTTATTGATGGGAGTATCCATTGAATTTTGTATATTATTATTATTATCACTATCAAATGGTGCTGCTGACATTGCTAAATAAGACATTCTCTTAATAAAAATTAAGATAATTATTTATAAAACAATCTGAAATTATTATTTAATTGATTATTTAATTGATTATTTAATTGATTATTTAATAAATTAAAATTATATTATATATGTTTTAAGAAAAAATATTATGTATTTAATATAGAATGAGTGTTAAAAATAAAAGTATGATTGCTATTTTTATTGTATTGCTAATTGCATTATCTGTTAAACCTAAATCAGTGTATAATATTTATAATACTGCTTTAGGCAGATTATTATTTATTGGAATTATTATTTTTTTAGCTATGAATAATATTACTTTAGCATTAGTTGTTACTTTAATTGTTATTATTTCATTAAACCAATTTTCACCTTTAACTGAAAATATGGATAATATTACTATTGGTGATGATAATGTAACTGATACATCTGGTTCAAAATTACAGGTTTTAACCAAGGATGCTACTATACAAAATAATAAAATTAGTGATTTAAAGGCTAAAGCACTAAATAATTCTCCTAATACTCCATTAACCACTAATAATAATGAGGGAGTTGACAAAGAAGATATAAAAAACGCTATTCAGTCTGTAGATTCTAAATCAATACAAATTGATCCTAAAAATATGAATTCTAGTGAAAATGTTAAACCACATTCTACAAGTATGTTATCTAATGATTCTAATTTAACAGAAGGATTTTGTCCATGTGCAGCAGCACTATTTTAAAAAAATTATATAACATTATATAAAATAAAATGAAAAACAAATATTTTAAAATATTAATTTTTATAGTTTTTGGATTATGGGTTGTTTATTTTTTCCAAAACATTGCCTTTAAAAAAGAACCTTTTACTCCCAAATTAAATTCCATTTATCATCCGTTTAAAAGACGAATGAAATCTCAATTTCATAAGTTTATAGATCCAATAGTTAGTTTTCCTAAACTATTATGGAATAACCTTGTTAAATGGAATATTATTTAATCTTCAATATTCAATATTTTAATATTTATTTAATATAGTAATGATTAATATTTTAAATAACTCTATAATATTTCTTCATGATCATATTTTATATTTAAATAATAGCAAATTTTTTGCTGGAATCGTTATGATATTATTAAATATAGGATCTAAATTTATAGTTATTCAATTTAGTAAATCCACAGAAGAATATCTTAAAATGAATGTTACTAAACAACTATTAATATTTGCTATGGCTTGGATGGGAACTCGTGATATTTATATCGCTTTAATTCTTACAGCTGTATTTACAATTCTCTCTGATCACTTATTTAATGAAGAAAGCCCTTATTGCTGTGTTCCTGACAAATATAAAATATTAGCAAAAATACTTGACGAAAATAAAAATGAAATGGTTTCTGATCAAGAACTCAATGATGCTATCGCTGTTTTAGAAAAGGCTAAAAAAGATAAAACAAAACTAAATCAAAGAAAGAATTTTACACTATTTGGCGACTATCTTCAAGATAGTTATAAAACATATAATTAATATTTAATATTTAAAAAAATATAATAATTTAAAAATCTTTAATTATTATAAGTATGTCTAAAAATGATTATAATAAATCAAATACCGAAAATAAAAAACAACAAAAAGCACCTAATACTCTTATAATATATATTAAAACTCGCATTCCTAATTTTTATAAAATCAATTATGAACCTTACATGACTGTTCCTATTAGTAAAAGTAGAACTGTTTATTTTGACCCATTAATTGAATATTATAGTTTACCTATTAGAAACTTACCTAGAAATGCTCCTCCTCAAGAATTATATACACAATTTTTTGAGCCTAATCAATTTGATACTATGATAAATCGCATTTTAAGTGATTTTAGATATATGCAAAAACCGAAAACATTAGAAGAAGCCACTTCTAAAGGAATTGTTGATAATAATATAGAAATTACATTAAAAACTTTGTTTAAACCTAACAATCTTTTTTATTTAAATAAAAAACCTTATACAATTGTCGGAATGAATTGGAATAAAAGTAATTGGCAAATTGATACTAAACCTATTGATAAATTATTATTACCTTTTTCTCAAGGTCCTTCTAAAGAATTAGAAAATGCTGAAGAAGAATTAGATGATATTCCAGAATTTTTAAGACAAGGCAATCTTGCCTCCGCAAATTTGGTTAATCAAGAAAATTCTGACAATCTCGGATTAGGAATCAAAAATGTTAATGATAAAAATAAAAATAAAAATGAAGTTATAGAAACAAATATTGATACACCTTTAATTAATGATGAGAGCACACTGGCAAATATGTCGGAAAGAAGCAAGAATTTATATGGTAAATTATTCAAAAAGAATTTACCTATTAATTATTCAGATGATGTTGATTTAATTAGAGATCCATTATCATTATCCTTATTAATTGATAATTCTCAGTTATCCGAATTTTTAAAAAAAAATAAAAAATCCAATATATTAAAATATTATAACGGCTATATTAATGGAAAAAAAAATATGCAAGACGCTGATTCCAATTACATAAATATATTAGAAAATCTTATTAAAGAACAAACTAATTTGAAAAAAATATCAGATTTAAACTCTAACCCTAATGTAAACCCTAACCCTAATGTAAACTCTAACCCTAACCCTAATGTAAACCCTAACCCTAATGTAAACTCTAACCCTAATGTAAACCCTAATCCTAATGTAAACCCTAACCCTAATGTAAACTCTAACCCTAATGTAAACCCTAAGTTTAAGCTTAGGACTAAATCTAAGCTTAAGACTAAATCTCAGTCTAAACCTAAGGGAAATAAAAATAATATTTCTGGTGGCGCCATTGACCCATCATTAATACGCATTAATAAACAGAAAAAAGAAGATATTGATAGAATAAATAATATTATTGATGCAAAAATTAAATATATGGATATATTTTATAATCTTATTGATGCTTTATTAAATATCTATGAGGCGCAAAAAATATATTTTTCTAATTTAGTTTTATTGCTTGAAGAAATTAAAATTGAATATTCAAATATAATTCAATATTACACAAAACCACTTTTAGCTGAAAAATGTATCCAATTTGATATTGATATTGCAAATGCATTATTGATAAAAGATCCAAATAATATTTATTCATGTTCTTATTTTGATAATTATAATAAATACAAAGAATGTTACAATTGTTTACTTAAATATAAAGAAGATCTTTTGAATCCAAAAATAAACTATAAAATAGAATCTGAAAAATATAATACTATCAATTACGTAAATATTGAAAAATTTCAATTTGAACTTTATAATACTTATATTATCTTGTATTATTCATTTAATCAATTTGATATTTGGAAATTATACTACGAATCTCTTTCAGTATTTATAAAAAGTATTTCAATTGATTGTGCTGAAACCATTAGTATTACTCAAAATCATATTGATGAGTATAATTTAAAATATACTTTGGAACAACAAAAAACATTTATTGAACATTTTAAAGTAGATGGAATTCGTGCTAAAATAGAAAAAGACGATAATAAAATAAAATGGTTTTTGGTAAAATCTGATGGTTCAAATGCTTTAACTAATACCTCTTTATTAGGTTTACAAAAAAATGATATTTTGATACAGCAAGATATGTATATTGATATTTTAAAATCAAAAACAAACGCATATGATTCTATTATTCTAACAACTTATTTATTAGAAATACAATGCTTAAGACAACAAAAATTATATATTTCCGAAGAAAATACGAATCAAATTAGTTTAGGAACAACATATACCCTAACAGATTATTATCGTATAATATTAGATTCGGTAAAAGGTAATTTGATTCCTGAATCAATAATGTGGGATACAAGTAAATTTTCAGATAGAAACTTTATTGAATATAAAATGAAAACAACTAACAAAATGCAATCAATATATAATAGTAGAGTTTATATTATCCAAGAATTACAAGAAAATCTAGAAAAATACTGTGAAGGAATTTATGATATTTTATTTCCTTCCATTAATGAAAATGGGTTTATTGATTTTTGCAGAAATATTTTAGATGATAATATTACTTCTATTCCTAAATATACAACTAGAAGCACATATTGGCTTAAAAAACAAGAAAAAGATTATGATGTTAAAAACACTTTGGATTTATCATTCAATTTAGGTAATATTGCTAAAATTGCAGCATCAGAAGGATATAGTGATGACCCATCACCTTCTGATTTATTTGAATGGATTGTTTATGATAATGAAGGGCAAGGAGACTGTTTATTTGCATCAATTAGAGATGCATTAAATGGAGAAATGGATGCAACAAATCAAATTACCGATAATCCTTATACTGAAAATATTGAAGGAAAACAAATATTTACTGTCGCATCTATCAGAAAAATAGTAGCAGATAATTATACACAAGATATGTATAACGATTCTTGTTTATTAATTGGTGGTATAATAGATGAAAATGGAAAATGCAGTAGTAATAATATTGATCAAACAATTCATCCTCCTACTTATGATTTATTATTCAATAAAGAGAAAAAACAAATAAGATCAATAAAGGAAGTAAGAGAATATATATCCCAACCATGCAAAAATAATTCTGGAGCGAATTTCTGGGGAGATGAAATGGCTATTCAAATTTTAGAAGCTATTTTAAAAATTAAATTTATTATTTTTGATATGACTACAAAATTAGATAATAAAAGAATTGAATTAGGAGATATTGTTATTCTTTTAAATTATGATGACGAAGAAGATAATGAATATCGCGTAGTTAAAATTGACTATAAGGGTTTAAACCCTAGTTATACAGTTAGATCTATTCATGATGAAATATCAAACTTAAATAGAGATGATTTGCAACTTTCTCCTAATAATATTTATTCTAATATACGAATCAATTGTTTAGATAATGATAAATTAGTAGATGTGAAAGATTGTATATTCTTATTGAAAACAAGAATAGAAAATTCAGAAGCCGAACATTACGAATTTGTCAGAAACACAAATAAAAATAATTATGTTTATGACATTGAAAGTTTATCGCAATATATAAAATATTTTATATATGATAGTTGCAATAGATTTTTAAAACCAGAATCAAAAAATAAAGGCTTTGGTTCAATTTTAGCTTTTCAAGCAATTTTTCATAACTTTGATGAAATTGATAGAAATAGAAATTTAACTAGAATTAATCCGGAAAATGAAATTGTAGAAACTATGGATACAAAATTGCAAAAATACAATAATAAATTAGATACTTATAATAAAAAATATAAAGAATTATCGGAAACTCTAAATGAATTATTCAGTAAAGACAAAGGAAATAGATTCCAACTAACAAAAGCTGAAAATAAACAAGTTAGAGAAATTACCGATGATTTAAATGAATTATCAAAAAAAATAGATAAAATATCTATGAAAATGTATCGTGTTACAAAAAATCAAAAGGGTGGGTTAACAAATATTTCTAATAAACCCAGCAAAGAATTTGGCGAATATGCATCATCTAATTTGTATGGTAATAATTATAATAATCCATATGGAATAAATCAGAATCCACAAATTGGTTATCCACAAATTGGTTATCCACAAATGCCTTTGCAAAATTATAATTATAATTATAATTATCCTCAATTTAGACCTAATAATCAATATTTACAACAACCTTATAGAACAAATATGAAAGAAATGTCATCAAAATTAGCTTATTATGTTTCTATTGAATTGGAATTATATCCTGGAACTTCTGTAAACCCTTTACAAAGATCAGCAGTAAGATGTCAGGCTACATTTGAACGCATTAGAGAATCATATGCAGATATTTTTGGATATCAATATAGACCAAGTGTATTAACAGAAGCATATGGATATAATAATTATAATGACAAAAGCAATAATAATAATAACAATAATAATAGTAAAACAAAAAAAAATAATAAGCAAAATAAAAAATCAAATACAAGAAAGAATGAGAAAAAATAATTATTAATTTTTACAATATCTTTTTAAAAATAGATAATAGATAAAATCTATTATGTATTTTACATATTCAAAAATTTTATTCTAATTAAATAGAATTTTGTGAATCACGATACAAAAAGAATTTTTCTTTTTGTTCATCTGTTAAAAGCAACATTAACATATCCATTTCACCTTTAATAACGTTAATTGCATCAACAAATTTTGCTTTACTTTCTTGTGTCTTGGACTCTCGCTCTTTGTCTAATTCAAATAATAATTCTTCTACATTTATATTGTATTTTATGATGAAATCTTCTAATTCTTTTTTAGAAGATTTGTATAGATATGAAATATGAATATTATTGTTTCTACAATATTGAGTAACTGCAGCAATCATATCAGATCTACTAGGCATTTTATTATAAAATAATGACTTTTTTTTAAATCATTTTCTTAAACCATTTATGGTAATAAAAATATCTCCGATTTAAAGGTATATTTTTCAGTAACAATTTTTTTCCAAAAAGTATTTTAGGTTTTCAATTTTGGACATTTATTTTTGTCCATTTTTCAAAATCCGAAAAAAGTCTTGAAAAAGACCCTCTGTACACGAGTTTCTAAGCATAATGGTTTAAAAACTTAAAAAAGGCTAGAAAAAAGTGTTACGATAAAAAAACATATTTTTTTCAAAAAAGGGTTTAGGAGTTTTTTTTGTTGTTAAAATATATCGTAAATGGCAACAAATTTTACGAAAAAAAACGACTTTTTATATAATTGTTTTTTTTGTGACTTTAATACGTGTAAAAAAACCGATTTCAATAGACATCTGTCAACGCAAAAACACCGAAGCAACACTTTGACAACAACAGCAAAAAATGAAGAATCAAAAATTTCTAAAACGTATAACTGCGATATATGCTGTAGATTTTTTAATGACAGATCTGGATTATGGAGACACAAAAATAAATGTTATAAAAAAGAATCTGAGATTACTCCTGAGCTTGTTATTCAGTTAATTGAACAAAATAAAGAATTACAACAAACATTACTAGATCAAAATAAAACTATAATGAATTTAGCTGATAAAGCTGGCACTAACAATAGTTATAATAATAACAAAACTTTTAATCTACAAGTGTTTTTAAATGAAACTTGCAAAGATGCAATAAATCTAACTGATTTTATAAATCAAATTCAGGTTTCCGTTAATGATTTGGAAGAAACTGGACATTTGGGTTATGCAGATGGTATAAGTAAAGTATTTATAAAAAATTTAAATAATATTGATTATAATTTAAGACCAATCCACTGTTCAGATTCAAAAAGGGAAATATTATATATAAAGGATGAAAACCAATGGTCAAAAGATGATGACCAAAAATCGTGTTTAACAAAAGCTATAAAGCAAGTAGCTCATAAAAATATTAAAAAAATTAGTGATTGGCAAAAATTATACCCTGATTATAATAATCCAGAATCAAAGCAAAATGATAAATATATGAAAATTGTTTTGAATTCAATGTCAGGTTCCACAAAAGAAGAATCTGACAAAAATTATGAAAAAATTGCTAAGAATATTGTAAAAGAAGTAATAATTGATAAAAATTGATATCTAATATAATGCATCTTTATACATTTTTAATGCTTTCTCTTTTTGTATTTTATAATCACAAATTGGTTTAAAATAATCTACATCTTTGTAATTCTTGTATTCAGTGTCCCAATTTATAATATCCTCTACTGGAACATTACTTAATTCGGGTATCCATTTTTTTATATATATACAATCCGGATCAAAATGCTCAGTTTGTAACCAAGGATTAAAAATTCTATAATAAGGTGATGAATCTGCTCCTCCTCCCATTACCCATTGCGTATTTCCATTATTGGAAGCAGGGTCATAATCTGTTAGTTTGGATGCAAAATATTTTTCACCTTTTTGCCAATCTATTAATAAAGTTTTTATCAAAAATGTCATAACTATCAATCTTGCTCTATTATGCATATATCCGGTTGAATTTAATTCTCTTATTCCAGCGTCTATAACTGGAAACCCTGTTTCGCCGTTGATCCAGTCTCTAAACCATCTTTCATTATTGTGCCATTTAATTTTATCATATTTAGGTTTTAAAGAACCTCCTAAAACATAAGGAAATGAGAAAATAATATTAGCATAAAAATCACGCCAAAATAGTTGTCTAATAAAATCACGATTTGAACGGAATGTTTTATACACTTCTCTAATGGATAAACATCCAAATTTAATATAAGCACTTAACTGTGATGACGGATGACTCAATTCACTACGAGTTTTTGAATAATTTATTATATTTTTACTTGCAATACGTAATTGTTTTATAGCATTACTTCTTCCTCCATGAACTAAGATATTAGGATTATTATTTGTAAATCGTTTTAATGCTTTATCAAGAGAAATAATATTTTTTAATTTAGGATGGGTTTTTTCATTATCATTTTTTTCATTATCATTTATAAAATGAATTTTATGTAGTCTAACTGGTTCGTCTACTTTTTTTTTTAAAGATTCATTGTAAAATGGTGTAAATTTTTGATAAGAATGTCCAGTGCTATTTAATATTGTCCCAGGGGAATGTAAATAATAGTCAAAACCATTAACTATATCAACTCCTGACTTATTGCAAATGTCAACAATTTCATTATCTCTTTGGATAGCATAAGGTGTAAAATCAATATTAAAACTTAGAAGATTAATATTTAATTCTTTAATTAAATATGGAATAATTTGGTTATTATTACCATAAAATGTTAGTAATTTGCCATTCATTTTATGTATTTGTAAAGATAAATCTTCTAATGATTCAATCATAAATTGGACAGCATTATCAGATTTAAATTTATTATTTGTTACTTGTTCAGGTGTAAAAATAAAAACAGGATAAATCTTTTTGCAAAGAGAATTAGCTAAATTCAGTCCTTTATTATCAATAACTCTGAAATCTCTTCTAAAAATAAATAATCCATTTTCATATTTCGTCATTAATATAAAACATTATTTTATTTTATATTATTATTCCTTATAAGATATATTATAAAGAATAATAAAATAAAGTTTCTAGGGTTAGGGTTAGGATTAATGACTAGATTTAGATTTTCTAGTTTTACGGCATAAAAATTTGTTATTTCTTGAAAAACCTGGTTTACATTTTTTTACACATCTCATAGTTTTTGGATTTATTTCTTTATCCTGAGGACAAATTCTATAAATAAAGTTTTCCTCAATGGCATCTTTTTCGGCAGATAATTTTTTTGTAGAATCAATTGTTTCTTTAAAAGAATTACTTGATAACAAATTATTTTTAAAATATTTTTTAACTCTAGTTAAAACTCCAATTTCTAATAGAATATTTTCATATTCATTCAATAATACATCAATGTTAATTACCCTTAATAGTGGATTAAAATTATACATTTTATGAAAAAATGTAGTAAAACGAGTGTAGTCTTGTAATGAAATTAATTTATGAATTTTAAAGCAATTAGTCATAAATTGTAATGTAAAACCTAATCCAAATACATCAATTGAATCAATAGTATAATCAAGTATTTTATTATATGAGTTATTTGAAATCATTTGGTTAAACCCTTGAAAAAAAGTATGAATATAGCTATATTTGGTGATTGAATCAGGAATGTTAAAATTGGGATTTAAATATGTGAATATTATGTTAAATGCATCAGGATTTTTCATAGGTATATCTAAAGTATTAATTTTGGACTTTGAAATAATTAATTCGTTAACTTCATTTTCATATTGATTTCGTGTGTTTTTACTATAATCCAAATATTTGTTAAATTTTTCTTTATTCATAAATGCACAATCAAAAGGATAAGACCAATGAAAAATACCTAGATTATTTTTATTTTTTTTTGATAAATTTATGATGTCAGTTTTCTTACGCATAAGACCAAAATCAATAAATTTCATTTTGGCTGTTTTCAAATCAAATAGAATATTTTGAGGTTTAATATCATTGTGAACGATTCCATTTTCTTTAAAAAATTTAATTCCTTTTAATAAATGATGAACTTCTAGCCAAAATTGATCTAATTTTTCTTCTTTATTTTCTTTAAAATAGGTTACTAAATTTTTTTGACAAAATGCTTTCAAATCAGGTCCACCATATTTAATAACTAATAAACTATAATTGTTAGGATTGGATATAAAATCAGTTTTATTAATATGTTTGCACTCATTAATTTCTGATATAATAGAATCATCATCAAGATTAGGGCGACACATAATTGGTTCTCCTAAATGGTAATTATTATTAGGATCAATTTTCCCAATAAATAAAAATTCTTTTAATTCTTTTTCTGCATTTTTAGTTTTCATTAATTTGGAAACATAATCATTATAATTAATTTCTGGATCTAAGCGATTTTTACAATGTATACTTGGTTTGTGAACACAACCATATGCGCCTTCACCAATAATATCACGTTTTAAATGAGATTTTTGTTCATTTTCTAAATTGGATATATTTTTTTTAACATGTTTTATTTTTTTTGATTGCGAATTCATTAAACTTATTATAATTTATAGTTATAATAATTTTTCTTTTTTATAAATTTTTCTTTTTTTATAAATTATAAACTTAAAAAATAACTTCTGGTGCAATTCTGATTTTTGCATTATTCATATTAATTGCCATCATATGGAAGCTACGATGTTCACAATCTACTTCTCTTGCTTTCCCTTTAAAAAGCATAGGCCCTGCTACATTTATATTATCTTGAATAAGATTTACTGGAAAAAGATCTATTCGTGGTCTATGGTCATAGAAACAATTTAAAAATTTGTTAGTTTTATAAATTGAAAATCCATTGAAAGCTGATAAACAGGGAATCAATGTTTTAGGAGGTGTTTTTTTTATAATTTCTTTTATATATCTACCCCATGCTTCCCAATCTTTAAAATGAAAACAACTGAATACATAAGGATATATAGATAATGCCCAGAAATCATAATAAGGGTCTTTATTAAATGATAAAGCATCCCATTTTTCATTATTATTTAAATAATATATTAGAGGATCAAGTTTTACTTGGATGCTACATACATCATCACAATCCATCATAATGAAATATTCATAATTGGAATAGTTCATTTTCATAATTTCTAAACATTTGTTTCTAGCCCTGGCAATATTATACACGCGATATTTATGCAACGGCTCTGATCCAATTGAAATAATAATTTTGTCTGGATGTAATTTTTCAAAATCACGTAAGATCTGTAAAGAATTATCATCGGAATCATCATAAGCAATAATAATTTTATATTCAGAAAAAAGATCTCCAATTTGTTGAATATTATTTAATACATTGTCTAAAAATTTCCCGCAATTTCTTATAGTTCCGCAAATACAACATTTAGTATTAAATCCAGAATTAGAATTTTCCATTATTATTATTAATATGTATAAATAAATATATCTAAATATCTAAACTAACAGTATTTTTATCAGATTTTTGTTTTCTACGTGTTCTTTTCGGAATATTTGCATCTGATTGTATACTTTTTAAATCATCAATACTAATTGTGCTATTATTATTACTTTCTTGCATCATTGATGGTGGATTTAAGGCAATATCAATAGTTTTTGTTTTTAACCCTGACAAAATGTCTGAAATATCACTTGGTCCTTTCATATCAGGTCTTCTTGCACTTTTTTGGGAAGGTTGTGGGGGTTCAAACCCTGGAACACCTAAATTTGATTCTTTGATACTAATTCCATCATTCATATTGGCAAAAGAACTTCTTGCCATAGAAATATCTGGTCTAGAATTTAAATTATTTCCACCTCTATTTGATGGTGGTTGAAAACTTTGGGTTGCCATGGGTGGAGGAGGACCCTTATTGTCACCTGGATTCATTACACCATTCATAAAACCTGAAAATCCTGGATTTGAATTAGCCATTGAATTGACTGCTGCGCTTTGGAATTGACGCATTAAATCAGGATTTTGTCTTAAGATATCATCCATTCCTGGCATTGCAGATTTAAACATGGTATTTGTCATATGCACCATCATTGCACTGCCGCCCAATTGAAATAATAATTTAAGCTCTGGTGCCATAGATGCTTTTGATTTATATTTCTCGTAAAGTTCGCCGAATATTTCATCATAATCTCCAATGTTTTCATTAATTTGTTCACCCCATCCCTCCAGTTTTACATCAAAAGGATCAAAGCGATTATTTAAAAATTCAATTCCATTAATACATGCCATCATCATATTTCCTTGAAATTTAACTGAATTTTGTCTACTTTTTTCATCCATTATCATTTCATATTCACCTTGCATTTCTAAAAGGTTAGAATCCATATTATATTTTTTAGTAAGCTCAACACCTTTTTTCTCTAATGCTTCTAATTTTCTTAAATATTTGAATTTTTCTCGTAGAAGCTCTTCTTTAGAAAGCTTTGGATCAGAATTCATTCTTTGATCTGGATTAATAGGAATATTATTGAATTTCCCATAACCATCCCATGTTTTTGAATCTGAATCAGTATTAGCTGTTGATTGTCCTATATTAGAATCAATATTGATAGGAGACTCGTCAAACCTTACTGAAGGTCTATCCTCATTAAAAGTTTTTATTCCAAATAAACCAGAATCAAATACATTTGAAATTGGAGGAGAAGTTTCATTTGCTAAATTATTTAATTCATTTTCTAAATTATTTAAGTCATCAATATCAATATCACTAGATAAACCTTGATTAGTATTTTTTTTATCATTCATTAATAATTCAATGCCATTTCCAAAATTAGATTTGGATGATGAAAAGTTAGAAAGTTCGTCAAAATCTGTAGAAATATCAATAATATCGTTATCCATTATGAATTAATAAGATCATTTAATTTTAAGTAATACGAATTCTAAAATATATAATTCTAAAATATATAATTCTAAAATATATAATTTTAATAAAAATTATATTTTTATTCTTTTTATTAAAGCTTGTGTTTTATAAACCACATTCCTTGTAAAAAACAATCGGAAAGATCATCTTTTTTTGTATGTTTATTAAAAAAATTTTCCCATTCTTTGAATCTAAAATCATTATTAATAATTTCTAAACATGTTTGAATTCCCAATTTTTTTCTTTGTTTATAATCCGTTTTTTCTTTATTATCCTTAGGTAAAAAATCTTTCAATTTATTTGCTGCGCTTATAAATTCAATATTAATATTATTATTTTTCATAATAAAATATTGAGAAATCATACCTTGAATTGTTTTCATTTTATTAGCAATTGGTCCAATTTGATTTTCAATAATTATATTATCAATTGTTGAAATATGTTCAACTAAAATTTCATCAAATTTATGTTGAATATTTTTACCTATAGTTACTAAATCAATTTTACTAGCATTAGATTTTTGTATTTCACTAAAACAATTGGTATTGCTAAATTCCGTAATAATTCCAATTAAGTTTGCTTTTTTTGGTGGGTTTTCATATTTTATTTTATATTTATCTGCAATATCAATAACAGATTGCATTTTTTGTTTATTTAAGAATGTCATACTAAGCTCTTTAGTTGGAAGTAAGTAATGCTGTTTTTTGGAGTGTTTTAAACAATAACAAGATCCTTCTTTCCTAAATTTTGCTGGTTTATTACATAATCCATTTTTATCAATTTCAATACATTTTGATTCTAATCTTTCACTTAAATCAATATTGTCCCACTTTAAAATTTTTATTTGATTGGTTTTATCTTCTGGATTTTGTATTTCAAATAAACAAAAAGATAGATTTTTGATTCCTATATCAAAACTAAGAATCTTCATCTATAAATATAACTTATATTTATAGAAAAAATGTTATTAAATTCATATTTAAAAAATTAATTTATAAAATTAATTAGAAATTGGTTGGAATATAAGGTGCTATAAGTCTAGATTTGAATTTTTCATTTTTTAAATAATCTTGTTTTAAATCACTATATAAATTATTATTTTTATCTCTATTATCATTTGAAGATAAATACAGATATGGCGATTTATTGGTAAGTTCATTATTTTGGTTTTGAAAAGGATTGTTTCCTGAAGTATATATATATTCCATTGTATTATATTTCATAATTTGCTTTGCATTTTTTTGCATATATTGCCTGTATTTCCAATTTGAATTTATTACAGATTCTGCTAATATTTTATTATTATTTGCAGAATCTGGTTCCCATGCAGTATTTAATTCCTGATTAGGTTCTATAGTATAAAAAGTATTATTCATATTATACTAAAGTTAGATAAAAATCTATTATAATTATTCAATGCCTAGTGTCTTTAAAATTTCGTTTTTTTTCATTTTAAATGCATCAACAATTCCTTTATTATGGGCTATTTCCCTTAATTTATTAAGACTCATTTTTTTGTAATCAGTTTTAGAGTCATCTTCTAATTCATTCATTGAAATATTTTTTAAAAAATTTATATTGCTTTCATCTAATTCATTTTCTTTCAATCCAGATTCCTTATTTTCTTCTATATGAATTGTTTTAATTGTATTTTGATCTTCTACTTCATTTAAATCTTCTACTTCTACTTCATTTAAATCTTCATTTAAATCTTCTAAATCATCATCATCTTCTAAATCTTCATCTTCATCTAAATCATCTTCTTCGTCTAAATCATCTTCTTCATCTAAATCATCTTCTTCATCTAAATCATCTTCATCTTCATCTTCTTCATCTAAATCTTCATTATCAGAAACTTCAATTAATTCATTATTTCCTCCAAATATTTCTACTAGTTTGTTAGTTGGCAAATGGTTATTTTGCATAACATTTAGTTTACTTCTAAAAAAATGCATTTCTTCAGCCATAGTTGTAATTAACCCAATCATAGAATTAAGCTTATGATCCTGCTCAATCATTTTATAACTAACATAAGCTAATACGCAACCAATTAAAATAATAATAGCTAAATTAAATAAAAAAGTAGAGCTGAATAAATTTGAAAATATCATTCTTAAAAATGAATAATATATTTTAATCATTTTTAAAACGAATTTTAGTTTTAGAAATTTGTCTAAATAAATTTTTTATAAAATTTTCGTATTTTCTAAAATTTCTTTAGGATAATTCATATCTTGTAGAACTTGGAACCCACCTTTAATTTTAGAAATTCCCTCATCAATAATATAAGTATATTGAAAATTATCGTTTTTTTTTATAGTCTTCATATTGTAATTTTTAAAATTTTGATGTTCTGATAATTTTTTGCATAGTTTTGTATAATGTGTTGTTAGAAGACAAGTAACATTTTTATTTTTACCAATATAATCTAAAAATGCACAAGCACTTATAACAGCTTCCTCCGGATTAGTTCCTGAATATAATTCATCAAAAATACAAAAATGCGTCTCTTCTTTACAATTATTTTTAATAGAATCTAAAATCTCTTTACATCTTCTGGCTTCAGCTTGGAATAAACTATCTCTTCCTGAAGTATCAGGAATATTTAAATAACAATGTATATTATCATAAGGAATCATTTTTAAACTTTCAAAACAACCAAACCCGATTTGTTGAGAAAGAATAATATTAATTAAAACGGATTTTAGTGTAGTAGTTTTTCCTGATGCATTTGGCCCACTAATAATCATATTTTTGTTAAGATTACAATTATTTTTAATAATTTTAAATTCAGATTCTTCAATAAATTTTGGATAATACATTTCTTTAAAAATAGGTTTACCTTTCTTTATAAATTGAGTTTTACAAATTTTATTATGGATTAGATTATTATTGCAATTTGTTAAAATACTAAAATATCCGTTAAATCCAAATGAATATAATAATGTATTATTAAATATTTCATTGTCATATAATTCATAAAATGTATGCATAATATTACCAATTTCGGTAATTTTTGAAAAGGATAATTGAAAAGGTGTTATTTTATTGATTTTATTATATAAATCATTTAAGATTTGAATATTATAATTAACATCTTTATCAAAATCGGCATAATTTGATAAAAGAGATGTTTTTTTTGAATGATAGTTCATTAGATCTATAGAAAATGCTAAATATTTTTTAAATTTAAATAAATAATTGTGAATCTTTTGCATATTAGAATAAAACCTAACACAGACTAATATATTTTGATATATAGAAAAAACATAAAAAGCGGATGATAAAAGTAGATACATTTTTTGACCGAAATCAACTTCATGAAAATTAGTAAAAACTTTAAAAATTGCATGATTTGAAATTATTGTTTTAAATATTTCCACATATTCCTTTATATTAAGTTCAATTCCTTTTAATTTAATAATGATAAATGGAATAATAACCATAAAAATAGGAAGACAAAGAGATAATATTGGAGAAGCAATATTATAAACACTCATCATTTGTAAAAACGCAGGATTATTGTTTAAATGTTTTGCAAAAGACCAATCTATATAAAGATATTTTTCACAAAACCCGGTTTCAGACTTTATTTCATGCCATAAACTCACAATATCATTTAAATTTGAATCATTAGTATCATATTTATTATAGATAGTGTTTAATTCTGGAGTTTTTAATGATTTAATAAGTTTTTGAGAATCTTTTAAAAAATTAGTATCCGTTGTATAAAAATTGGAAAATTGTTCAACAACTTTTTTAGATAATTTATTGGATGGTTTAAAAAAATTATCATAAATTGATGTATCATTTTTTTCTGTAGCTTTAATTAATTCTAAATCATTAATAATAGATTCGTTAAGTTTTTTAACATTTTTATTATAACATATTGGTAATTTAAAAACAGAATTAATTTCTTCTAAACTATCGTTTAGATTTTTTGTATTACTCATTACTGGTAAAATATATTAAATAATAATATATTTTACGAATTTTTTTTATTTATTATTTTTTATTGTTTTGTATCATATGATATTTTTCAAATATTCTTGTATTTTCTTTAACATAATCATCATAACATATTGGTTGATCTATTCTATCTTGTAAAATATATTTATATTTTATATCGGACTCTTCTTTTGTTCTATAAGTATGATGCCATGACTCAACAATTGGTATACTTTTACACATTAAGCATTCATAAAATCTAAAGCTCCAAGAACTATCGCCAGCTGGACATAATACAAATTTACTTTGACTCATTTTTTGAAAATAATCAATATTTTCATTTACAACCCGATATTGAACTTGTTTAGATTGGTTATTTTTTTGTTTTTTAGGAACAAACCCAAAATTCTGATTTGTATAATCAAATGGTCCCAGTATGGCCCAGTTTGGTGGATTATCAGTATTTATAAAAATAGAATTTGACGTAAAATATTTTTTTGCAAATATTCTAGCCCAGCGCCTTGCTTTTAAATTGGTTTTAAATGAACCAATAAAACAATAATCATATATTTTATCGTGATTTAATTCATTTATTTGATTATAATAGTTTTTTGAAAATAATGCTATTGGGGGGTTACATGTAGCAGAAGAAGGATCTAATTCATTTTCTTCTAAAGCTTCTTCCATGTGATATTGTAATCCCATATATCCTTGGGACCATCCTAAATCTAACTCCAATTGTTTATTCATAGATTTTAATAAGAAAAAATATTTTACATTGTTTATATTAAGTTAAAATCACCTGGTAATTCTTCAATTTGAGTAGAATAATAAGTTTCAATTTCTTTCATTTTAATAATATCACGCCTGGTAATAAAATTAATTCCAGTTCCTTTTCTCCCCCATCTACCAGATCTACCAATACGATGTAAATAATTATGAATATCTCTTGGTAAATCAAAATTAATTACAACACTAACTTGTTGAATATCAATTCCTCTAGAAGTTACGTTTGAAGATATTAAAACACGTGCTGATCCACTTCTAAAATTTTTAAATGATTTTTCTCTTTCAATTTTATCCATATTACTATGAATACAACAAACAGGAAAGTTATCTTCCTTCATTGCTTCATATAAATCAATAACTCTCTTTACACTATTTGAATAAATTATACATTGTGACATGGAAATATATTGATAAATATCTTTTAAAGTAAGATATTTTTGTCTATCATCTTCAATTGCTACATAATATTGTTTAATGCCTTCTAATGTAAGGCTTTCAGCTTTAACACAAATTTTAATAGGATTTCTCATAAATTTATCTGTAATTTGGAAAATATTATTTGGTAAAGTTGCACTGAATAGTGCAATTTGGACATTTTTATTGAAATATTGAAATATATTATAAACTTGTTCTTTAAAACCTGCCGATAACATTTCATCTGCTTCGTCAAGTATTACTAATTTTAATTTATTGGCATTTATATGACGTCTTCTAATCATATCATAAATTCTACCTGGACAGCCAACTATAATATGTGGTGGATTATTTCTAATTTCTAATGCATCTTCATCTATTGACGAACCCCCGATAATAGTCTTAATTCTTAATCCTTCCATCATACTTGATAAACCCGTAATTACAGTGCAAATCTGTTGAGCTAATTCGTGAGTAGGAGCCATAATAAGAATTTGATTAGAATTATCCGTTAGATCAATGCGTGTAAGCGCACCAACAGTAAACGCTGCGGTTTTCCCGGTTCCAGATTGAGCTTGAGCAATTATATCTTTTCCCATTTGAATAGGATAGATTGCTTTACTTTGGATTGGACTGGGTTTTTCAAAACCATAGCTATATATACCTCTTAATATATCAGGATTTAAATCAAAATCGTCCCATGAATTAAAAACTCTATTAAACTCTTCATTAATATCTTCAGATTCACTTGTCTCATTAGAAATATTATTATTATTTTTAAATGACATACTATATTATATATTATATTTATTGGTTTTAAGTGTATTTATTTTTATTATTTATAATAAAAAAAATTGATATAAATATTTATTAATAGTTAAATTTATAATAATAGAATGATGGAAACTGTAAGATACAATCTCAAAGAATTTACTGATATTTCATTTAGTAATTTTAATTATAATATTCCTGATGAATCATTTACGATTATAAATTATTTATGTTCACAAGTAGGAAGTCAGGAATTATTATCAAATAAGTTTACTAAATCAAATATTCAAAATTCAAATGAAATGGCGAATGAAAATTCATTATTTAAAAATACGAATAGTAAAAAACGTCGTGGAAATAAAGGTATGGAAATAAATTCAGAAGATTGGGAATCAATACGCTCATTTCAAGCAACAAAAATAGAACAAAAATCAGGAATTGATGGAGATATTGATCAAATACGTCTATTATTAAATAAATTAACTGATAGAAGTTATTTAGATATGAGGGAAAAAATATTTGAAAAAATAGATAATATTGTTTTACAAAATAGTCAAGAAGATGATGTCTTAAAATTAGGAAATATGATATATGAAATATCTTCTACTAATAAATTTTATTCAAAAATATTTGCCGATTTATTTTCAGAATTAATTAAAAAATATAGTTGGTTAAATGAAATATTTGATGAAAAAATAAGTAATATTAATGAATTATATACAAATATTCAATATTTTGATGCTAATGTAGATTATGATAAATATTGTGATATGAATAAAATAAACGAGAAGCGTAAATCTGTAACTACCTTCTTTGTTAATTTATCATTAAATGGAGTAGTGCCAAATACTATAATTATAAAAACGCTTTCAAATTTATTGGAGTTAATAATGTCATATATTGGAGAGAATGATAAAAAAAATGAAGTAGATGAGTTAACTGAAAATATTGCTATATTATTTAATAAAGATATTATGAGGTTTGAAGGTTATAAAGAATCAGATTATTTAATTAATGATTTATCAATATTAGATACTATTACAAAATTAGCAAAATGTAAAACAAAAGATTATACAAGTTTATCAAATAAAGCAATTTTTAAATACATGGATTTAATTGAGATATAAAAAAATTTCAAAGAAAATGAAAAGAACTTAAGAATTAAAATATATAATATTTAATATTCAAATAAAATGAATTCCAATATAAATAATGAAAATATATCTTTTTTTCTTCAAGAAAAGAAAATAAATAATGAAGAAGATAGTAAAGAGGATGAAATAAAACAAATGATGTATGAATTAGAGGAACTTATAGAATCAGATAACTTAGATTTAAATCTTAAAAGTGAATTAAGATATTTTATAAATAAAAATTTTTATAATAATGATGAATTATATTATTCACACGAATATAATATTAAAGATTTATTAAAAATTTGTCAATATTATGAAATAGATAAAAATATTAGGTCATCTAAATGTAAAAAGCAAGATATAATTTCAACATTGGTATATTTTGAAAGTTTACCAGAAAATTATGAAGTTGTTCAAGAGAGAAATTTAGCATGGGCATACATGGAAGAATTATATAATAACACTAAAATGAAGAAATATTTAATTTGGAAGTAAATATTAGATAATAAAATATTAAATCTTACTAATTTATATACAATATGGTTGTATCTAAATTAGATAGCACAATTAATTACCCTGAATTAAAAAAAATAGATCATAGTGATTTAAATAAAAAGTCAAACCTTTATGAAGTAGAAATTAAAGATCTAAGCGTAATAATAGCGATAGGATCACCAAAAAATACATTTGCAGATAAGAATATTACTTATTTTCCAGTTTATTTAGTTAAAAATAATAACACAGTTTTACAAATAGGTGTTTATGAAATTCCGAGCACAAATCTAGTGGATTATTATGATGAAGATTCATTAATAGATATAGAAAGGTTAAATGAACCATTAATATATAGTTTTGCGACAAAAGATTTCATTAATAAAATTGCTAAAGTTGTAGAAAAAGATGATGAAGAATCTTTGCCTAAGGTTGAAGAAAAAAATCCTGAAAAACAAACTAAAAAGAAGAATCCTATTTTAGAAACTGAAATACTTATTCCACAAATAAGAAAAGATATTTTTACTGGTAGAATTGGCGCACATATTCCTGAAACTTTGAAAAAAGAAACTTATAAAATTGCTAAAGATATTAGAGAAAAATATCTTCACGATCAAAAAAATCAACCCGAAGAAAATGATAATTGGGTTCAAAGATTTATGAATAATATTAATTATTCTATTGTTGATAATGAAGGCAATGGAGATTGTTTATTTGCTGTTATTAGAGATGGGTTTGCGAACATAGGTCAAGATACGACTGTTTCTAAACTTAGAAATAAAGTTGCCGAAGAAGTTAAACAAGAAGTATTCAATGATTATTATGATCGCTATACCATGTTTTTTAATGAAATTAATAATACTCGCGCTGAATCTATCATTAAAAAAAAAGAATATGATGAACTTAAAAATAAATTAATTTCAACTATTGATAGAGAGCAACAATTAATAATAAGAGATGCCGCTTTAAAAATTAAAAAACAATTTGATAAATTAAAACAAGATAATGAATTTGCCAAAGAAAATATACAAGATGTTTTATTTATGAAAAATATTTCATCTTTGGAAGATTTGAAAAAATTGATTAGAACATGTGAATTTTGGGCCGATGCTAGAACAATTAATATATTAGAAAGAATATTAAATATCAAATTCATTATTTTATCCAGTAGTAGATATCATTCTGGAGATTTAGATGGAGTTTTATTATGTGGAACTGATGTAGATCCAATTATATTATCTAGAGGAGAATTTAGACCTGAATTTTATTTAATACTTGATTATACAGGCAATCATTATAAATTAATTAGTTACAAAAATAAAATGATATATAATTTTCATGAAATACCTTACGATATTAAAAGAATGATTGTTGATAAATGCATGGAGAAAAATTCTGGCGTTTTTTCTTTCATTCCTGAATTTGATAAATTCAAACTAGAAAATAACAAAAATCTCGCCAAAGGAAATAGTAGAGACATTCCATCGTTTGATGATCTAGGAATTATGAACCTTTATGACGATAATATTGTTTTTTCGTTTTATTCTAAATCTTCAGATGATCCTAAACCTGGAAAAGGTTCAGGAGAAAAAATTCCTTTATGTTCTATAAATGAATTCTCAGATTTATCACAAATTCCCAAATGGAGAAAGAAATTATCCAATTTTTGGTTACAACCTTTTTCTTTAGATAATCATCGTTGGGCTTCTGTTGAAAATTATTATCAAGCTTCTAAATTCAAAAAAAATAATCCTGAATTTTATTTATCGTTTACTTTGGATTCGGGAACTGATTTATCAAAGAGTCCGGAAATGGCTAGAGCTGCTGGTTCAAAATCTGGCAAATTTAATGGTCAGTTAATACGGCCTAAAAATGTAATTATTGATGCCGATTTTTTTGAAAATAGATCCGATAGAGAATTAAAAGCTGCTATTGAATCCAAATTTGGACAAAATGAGGATTTAAAAGAATTACTACTTGCAACTAAAAATGCTAAATTAATGCATCATAGAAGGGGAAGGTCTCCTCAAATTATGGATAATTTAATGATTATACGTGATAAAATTTCAAAAAATACTTTTTAACTTTTTCCCTTTTAACAATTTGATCCCGTTGGATTCATACGTGGGGTTTGACCATTAGGACAACAACCATATCTTGTTCCTGCACAGCCACCAATCAATTTACTAGGTGAAGGAACGGGAATAGGAACAGGATTTATACGATGCGGATGTGTATTAATAATTGTAATATGTGAAATTAATACCATGACTATCAAAATAATTATTAGAAAAATAATAATTGATGAATTATTGTCCATTTATATTATAACCAAATATTTATATCTTTATAAAATTAAATATATAAATATATAAATAAAATAATAATAAACCCATATTATATAATTATTTATGAAAATTACCAAAGAAAGTTATCAACTTATGTATTTTTTTACTAAAAATAACTGTATAAATCCCTTAAAACAAACTAAAAAAACTGATTCTATTATTGTTAAATTGTATCACGAAATTTTAAACGGTGTTAGTTTTATTCAGAATTTAAAGTCAAAAATGGGATCCAATTTTTATAAATTAAAAATTACTCACATTCATAATATTAATCAAATTCCAAAACCAAGCACTTTTCCACCAAATTCATTTCCTTCACCTATTAGAAAACATATTGATGAAAATATATTTAGTTTATTATCTTATTCATTTCATATCTATGGACGCGATATTGAAATATTCTTTGTTACTGAAGAATCAAATCCAGAAAATTTAATTGAATTATACAATAATTATGTTGATATTATGTTAGTTTGGCTATTTATTATTAATGATTATTCCTCTAGAAATTGTGCCACTACATTAAAAATATATATTTATCATACTAATTTATTGAAAAAACTTCCTGAAACTAATATTCATATTTTAGATGAAAATAATATTAACACAGCATTTACCAGAACATGTCCCAAAAATTCCGAAATTGTTGTTTTCAGAAAAGAAGAATGGTTTAAAGCATTTATGCATGAAACTTTTCATAATTTTGCTTTGGATTTTTCTGATATGAATAATTCTTCTTGCAACTCTAAAATTTTATCTATTTTCCCAGTGAAATCTGAAGTAAATTTATTTGAATCTTATACAGAATTTTGGGCTAGAATAATGAATACATTATTTTGTAGCTATACAATTATGAAAAATAAAAATGATATCAATGAACTATTAGATAATTTTGAATTTTTCATAAATTTTGAAAGAAGTTATGCTTTTTTTCAAATTGTTAAAATACTTCATTTCATGGACATGTCTTATACTGATCTATATGAAAAAAATATTAAATCTGAAATAATAAGAAATACATTTTATAAAGAAAAAACTAATGTTTTATCTTATTATGTAATAACATTAATTCTATTAAATAATTATCAAGATTTTTTATCTTGGTGTAACCTAAATAACACTTCTTTATTACAATTCAAAAAAACAACCTCTAATTTAGATAGTTTTTGCAAATTTATTGAAAAAAAATATAAAACAAGAAATTTGTTAGAAAATATTGAATGCACAGAAAAACTATTAAACAAAACTAACAAAAAATATCAAACTAAAAAAGATTTAAACTTTATTATGAAGAATTTACGTATGACTGTTTGTGAATTAGGTTAAAATATTATTTTTATTTTTATATTCGGGTTCTCATTTTATTATGATGCCAACATTGATCAGTAGATTTATAACATGATTTTCCACAAATTTTGCCATCTTTTTTTAAATTTGAACAAATATATTTATAAGTTCCATTTCCCATATATTTTTTATTTTCTTTCCATGCTCTTGAAGCCCCATCAAAATCAATATTTACTTCTAACTCTAAAACAACAGTTTCCTCATTTTTCAATAATTTTGTTTGACTTCTAGTTTCCATTCTTTTATTATTACTATTACTAACAATAATAAAAAGTATTTCAATTTTTTTTATTAATATATATTATATTAATAAAAAATGTCTAATTTCCGAACTGAAGAAGAATTAAATAAGTTAAAAGAAGCATTTGAAAATAATCAAGAAAATTTATCCTTAGATGAAAAAGAATTTATACAATTTATATTAAACAATAACGATGAAAATGAAGGACATAAATGGACATTATTTTCTACAGTTAAAAGTAATGATGTAAATTTTATCACTAAATTTTTAAATGAAAATGAGAATAAAAATTTTCCTACTCCATTAAACATGGATGAAATACAAAATTTACCTAAAGGAATCCCTTTGATGATTGTATCTTATGGGAATCCTAATCGTAAAGATAGACTATTTCAATATAATGATGATAGTTTATTATGGCATCGTGAAATTTATTTTAGTAGATTATTTTCATCTAATTCTCATGGATTATTTACAGAGGATCCAGCTATAAACTCTCAGGGCAAAGATATTAGGAAATTTTATTGGGGAAATGAAGAACGAGTAACTGGATTAGCATTTGAACCCATATTAACTAGAGTTTTTAAATTAAATGATGAATTTTATAATAAATATTTTATTAATGTTCTTAGAGCTTTACCAGGAATTGGAGAGGACTATTTAAAAGCAAAAGCTAATTTTGCTTTAAAACAAGAACAGGAGCTATGGCAAAAGTTATTTACTGAATTACACGCAAAAGTTCCAGTAAAAGAAGGAGGAAAACGAAGTAAAAAAAATAAGAAAACAAAGAAACAGAAAAGTAGAAAACTAATTTAGATTTTGTTTTTTTTATTAACATATTTTATGGAATCATCTCAAAACAATTTAATTATAAATGCCGATAGCCAATATATCATTAATAATAAAACGATTGTAGCAAATAATTTAGGTGTTACTAGTATTGACATTCGTGTTGGAGGAATTATTAAGTTGGAATGTAATGGAAATAAACTAACTAAACTTCCTGATAATATTGATGAGATAGAAGATATATATTGTGATAATAATGAAATAACTGAGTTACCGGATGTAAGAAATATGGATTTAAATTTTTTAAGTTGTGCTAATAATAAAATTACTTTGCTACCAAAATACATTACAAAACTTGAACAATTATACGTTTCTAATAATCCTTTGGAAAAAACAAATTTTTTATCTGTTTTAGCATTTGGAGTATCTGGAGTAAATTATGGTCAAATATGCAATCTTTCATTACTTGCAATTTCAATTGACCAAGTTATGTTGTTAGTTACAGAACAAAATATTCATAGTGATTTTAATGTATTTATGAAAAGGTCTTTTGATACACAAATTCATATTGAAGATACAGTAAAGGATTTAACTGATATAAATATTGTTAAAAAATATAATCAAGTTTTAAATATTTTACTAAAAAAATATAATACCGATTCTAACCAATCTAAATATCAAAAAAGAATTGTGGTTGATGCTCCTAAATTTAAATCCAGAGTTGAATCTATTAAAGGTTTATGGGAATCTGGTTTAAACACTGATATTTCTACTATTTTGGAGAAAGAACCATTATCAAAAGAATCTCCGCCTGCTATACCTAAAGATGTTGGGAAAGTAGTAAATGATTTTTTAGGAGGTAAGAAATCTAACAAATCTAACAAATCCAAGAAATCCAAGAAATCTAACAAATCCAAGAAATCCAAGAAATCTAAGAAATCTAAGAAAAAAATAATTAAATAAAAAAATTGACATTATAATTTCAATTATTTAAAATGGATAAATAAAAATATAAAAAATGGGAATACGGTATTTAAATCGTGTTTTAAGGGAGAACTGTCTGGATTCAATCCAATGCATTCATTTATCTGATCTTTCTGGCAAAAATATTGTTATAGATACCAGTATTTATTTATATAAATATGAATCTGAAGAAGCATTATTAGAAAATTTTTATGTTATGTTATCTTTATTCAGATATTATAATATAATTCCGATTTTTATATTTGATGGAAAACCTCCTCCTGAAAAAAGAGCACTATTAATTAAAAGAAAAGATGATAGAGAAGATGCTCTTGAAGAATACAATAACCTTAAATACAGATTGGAATCTGATGATGATAAATTGAATTATAGTGATAAAAAAAATATTATTAATTCAATGGATCTATTGAAAAAACAATTTGTTCAAATTAATAAAGATAAAATTGAGAAAGTTAAAAGTTTAATTAGAGCTTATGGTGCGACATATTATGATGCACCTGGTGAATCAGATGAATTGTGTGCTTTATTAGTTATTAAAAAAAAGGTTTGGGCCTGTTTAAGCGAAGATATGGATTTATTTGTTTATGGCTGCACTAGAGTGTTGCGATATTTGAGCTTATTGAGTCATTCTGTTGTTTTATATTCTATGAAAGGAATTTTGGAAGAATTACATATGGAACAAAAAGAATTTAAAGAAATTTGCGTTTTGTCAGGAACTGATTATAATATCAATTCCGATTGTCAAACTGGTCGTGGTTTTATAAATTTAAATAATACTTTGAAATATTTTCGTAAATTTAAAGAATCAAAAAGCCATTTATCCTTTTATGAATGGTTACATTTAACTACAAATTATATTTCTGATTTTGAATTACTTGATAAAATTAATAATATGTTTGATTTAAATAAAAAAAATATTGAATCATTTCAGCACTTTACAAAAAATATAAAAATTATGAATGGTCCTATTATTTTAAACGAGGTTAAAAATATTATGAAAGAAGAAGATTTTATATTTGTATAAAAATTTTATTTTATATATTTATATATTATTTTTTATATTTTTATATATTATTTTTTATTTGGATATAAAAAATAATTATTTCTTATAAATATGCTAGATTTACAAAATAACCAATATGATCTAAATATTTTAAAAACTAATATTTATGCTGTTAGTTTATTAGATATTTTAAAGACACAAAAGTTGACTGCTGAATTTTGTGTTAAATATATACTTAATAGTGAGTTTCAAATATTAGAACAAGATCAAAATATTACTATGGATGTAGTTACTGAATTTCAACCTCATATTTTAAAAAGGGATTTAATAATTGCTCATATGAATTTAATTGATAAACAAATTAGATTCGGACAATCCAGAATTGATAGTTTTGAAGATTTTGAAAAGATTGCCAATAGAACATAATTAGTTTTTATCTCTAATCGTGTCTACTATTTGTTTGCTATCTTTTATAATAGAAGCTCCAAGAAATGCAATTTTTTTCTTTTGTTTTTTATTTACAAATAAATTTTCATGGTCAATAATATTTAAAATTTTATATATTTTCATGGAGTTTACAGCTATTTCATTATCAACAACTGTAGCTGAAGTTCCATATATTTCTATTTTTCCAGTAACGGTATAATTCCAAAAAGAAGTAGTATTTGGAACAAGTGTTTGATTAGAAAAAATAAAATCACTAATAGTTCCTATAGCTTTACGAGACCCATTAACTGGTATAGTATAAACTGTAGAGTAAAAATTATTATTTGAAGGAATATTTACAGTATAATCAGTTACCGAGCCTGTAAAACTTTCGGTTTCATTAAAACTTCCTGTTTCATTATAAGTAAGATAAGTATTAGGAGACACATTTGGAGGCTGATAATATAAAATTATATTAGTTGTGGTTATATATCCTGAGATAGTCACATAAAAACCTTGATAAATAACTTGTGGATCTGATTCTAAATCAAAAGTTGCAATTGCACCTGAGGGAAGCTTCATCTTTGAAATATAAATAATACTAATATTATTTATTTTACAAATAAAATAAAGTATTTAACATTTAACATTTTTTAAAATAATTTTAGCTATTTCTTTTAAACTTACATTTAATCTTTTTCCATTTAGTTGAATTTTAGCAACTTCACTTGCAATTTGTTCCTTTTCTACCATTTTTGTAAAACGATCTTCAGGATCTAAATTTTTTAAAACCATAAGAGCGCTTCTATTTGTATTTTGATAAGTTTGCACTTCAGCAGTAGAATAATTAAGAGATGGGGGAATAGAAACATTATTTGTAGGTTGGAATGCATAAAACATATACTGATAATATGAAAGCGTATTAGTAGGCGTAGGCGAACTATCAAAAATAAAATTAAAGGTATAAGTTGAGTCTTGATAAGTCACAGTGCCGGTAAAAAAATTAGATGTTTCTATATTATAATTAACTTCGTTTTCAGAGTTAATAATTAATTGATATGATATTGGAGAATAATTAGCATTAGCACTTAGATTTATTTGAAAATTTATTGGGTATGGGAAGAGGGATTTAGTGCTAGGAAGAAAATTAGGATCATTATTAATATAATAAATTAACAGTGGATTTTGGCTGGGAGGATTGACATCATAAGGTTGTGAAAATACAGCTTGATCAGTAATTTGTTCATCATTTAATTTATAAGAAAGAGTTACAGATGTTGGAATTGACAAAATATAAATATTTACATTAACTCCTGAAATACTAACATCAATAAGATAGACATTTGTAGAATTACCACTATTAAATCCACTATAAGTTCCATTATAATTATCACTAGGATTATTAATATTAAAAGTGTCCTCATAAAATGAATCTTGAGAACTAAACATAATACTTTGATTAAATGGGGTTAAAAAAGTAATAGTGGTATTGCCATCCGAATTTACTTCTATATTTCCAGTAATTGTATTTGTATTTGTATTAGGTAATGTATTGGTTGAAACTAAGGTAAAATCTCCACTCATTATATATACAATAGTATTATTATTTATTTTACAAAAAAAATAATTATAATAATTTTTGAACGAAATATTATTATAAATTTATAAATCTAGACAATTTTTTAACATGCCATATCAACATCTCCATCACCAGGATGTGCAAATTGTAAAGCTGACCCAATAGTTGTTACCAAGCTTTCAACAAATAAAGTTCCTGATACAGCGCCTGTAGCAAGAGATTCGCTAACCGCATCTTGTGTTTCTTCAAGCCAAATTTTTTTTTGACCATCTATTTTTCCAAATAAAACTTGAACACCCTTTTTAACATCAATATATTGTTGAATTTTAGTCAAAGGAATTCTACCTACAATTCTATCCGCGGTAACGTATACTCCAGCTGGAATTTTTGTAGTTGCAGGAATAAATGTAAAAGAAGCTGTTCCTGCTGACTTTCTATTTTTTCCAAAAACATCATAATCAATTTTCGTTTTTTTACCACAAGGGGCTAGAATTTCTAATGATACAGTGCCTCTTAATTCCGTTAATGCATCTTGGAAAGTTTCATCTGTTTGACCCTCTGTCATTAATAAACTATTTTGTAACAAACGTAAATTAGCTCTAAAATTTACTTTTCTTGTTGAGTCTCTCATAGTAAATACCGGACCTGTTCCTTCCGTTTTAGATTTTTTTACTTCAATTTTCCAATCAGTTCCATGAAATTCACCTGCACCAGAAACAGTATATCCAACTCTTAACCCAGACTCTGAAGTTCCGTCAAAAGCCTTCCATGCGGCAGATTCTCTCATTTATAAATTTATAAAAGAAAAAAATATTTACAAAATATTTAATTTTAATTTTAACGCGCTTAAATAAAATATAATAATTTATTTCTAACATTATTCAAAACTTTTAGATAGGGTATAAACCCTTTATAAGATCTTTATCTGTAAACGGATTAATTTTGGTTAAAGCTTCTTTAAAACTTGTCATGGCTAAATCTACAGCACCAACGACTAGACCTAGTTTTTCAGACACATCTTCTTGTGTTTTTTCAAACCATAATTGTTTTTCGGCATCTATTAAAGTAAAGACATTTTGAAAAGCTATTTTTGCTTTTGCATATTTTGCAATACTTGATAAAGATATCTTTCCTAATAATCTGTTTATACTAATAAATGGATATCCAATTCCATTATTAAGTAAAGGTAAACCAATAACAGAAACCGATTTTGAATTGGGATTAAATTCTACAAAAAATGTATAATTAAATTTCTTTGAATTCATTTCTGGACCTGTAAATTTAATAGAAATATTTCCTGTCCATTGTGTAGTCATTGGGGTCAATTGATAACTCATGTTTCTTTGTCCAAATATTATACCAGCTGCATTGATTTGTATTGGTATTTGAAATTCTTCTCCATCATTAAATTTAATTTCTAATACTAATTGACCATTAATAATGTTTGGTGTTACAGAAATATCCAATTGGGACTCAGATTCAGTGGGTTCAGGGGATTCAGCAAAAATTTTATCGGCACCTGTAATAGTCCAGTCAGCTTTTAACCCACTTTTACTTGTTCCATCATATACATCTTCTAAAAATTGTCCTAGGTCTTCTACTTCTACTAAGTCTTCGCCGTCTCCTGTATTATGAGGATTAGTTCCTTCGTCTCCTCCATCATGAGGATAAGTTCCTTCGCCTACGTCTCTTATAACAACACGATCGTCTCCATATCCATCGTCTTCTTTGCATTCAGAAATTCTAAAAGTGATTGTCATTTATAAATTTGTATAAGAAAAAAATGTTTGCAAAAATTTTATTTATTTGAACGCACATAAATAAAATATTTATTCTAAATTAGCATATAGGTGAATTGTATTTTTGTAATTAGTAGTCAAAAACTTAAAGTAGGGTTTAAACCCTACTTATTTCATACTTATTTTAGTGTTAAATGCCCCGGCTTCTAAAGCAGCTTTAAAATTTTGGAAGGCAAAATCGGCAGCAGCTAAGCCTAAACTAAGATTTTCTGCGACATCGTCTTGTATTTTTCCTGGCCAAACCGCATTTTTAGGATCTATTAAAGAAAAGACATTTTGAACTGCTGTTTTTACTTTTGAATATTTTACAAAACTAGTTATAGGTAATGCTCCTATTAACTTTCTTTCACTAATAAAAGAAAATTCAACTCCTTTAATAACATCTGGAACTAACATAAGAGAAAGAGATCCTGGAACTGGAGAATGTTTTTCACTTAAAAAAATGTTATATTTAAATTTTCTTAATTTATTTTGTTGATTTCTAAATTCCAAATCTATTTCTCCATTCCATGCTACACCTTGTTGTCTATCACCTTGTTGTCTATCACCTTGTTGTTGAACCCATGGCGCTGCTACTTCACCAACAAAAAATCCATTTTTTAATAAACCTAATCTTATTTCAACAGTGTTCCCTGGTTCATAATGAATTGTTGCTATAGGACCATTAACATCTGTTACTATTTCAAAATTATTTAAGTTACCTGGATGAAAAGGAACCTGATCTTCTTCACCAGCCGTAGGTTCCAAATTATCTACTTCATCAGCGAACGGTTCACAATGAATTTCATCTCCAGTTCCAAAACTTAATCCGGAACCGGGAATCTTAACTTGAGTTGCACCGTTAACTACCCATCCTTTTTTTACACCATTACCTTCTGTTTCATCATAAATTTTTTCTAAAAGTGCAGAAAATTTATTTAGTGCTTCATGGTCAGAATTATCAAAACCAATTTCACCATATAACTTCCAAATTTTTCCTAATGGATCTACAAACATATTTTATAAATTTGTATAAGAAAAAAATCTTTACAAAATATTTAATTTATTTTAACGCACATACATAAAATGTAATTTGGCAAACTGCTTATATCTTTAATAATATTTTTTTTACAATGACAAAATATTATTACATTAATGAGTTTGTCTTTTTAATAATGGTCTTAAAGCATCTCCTATTGCTCCTGCTAAATTTTCTATTCCGACTGTAAGACCGGCTCCTGCTAAAGCAATTTGGTTTGCAACTACTAATTTTGTAGCTGGATTCCAATGGATATCGTGAGGATCTATTTTGTCTAATCCTTCTGAAATCGCTTTTTTAACGACGCCTGCGAATAGAATAATTTTTAGATCAATAGAGCCAACAATAGTGTCTAGATCAAAATCTGGTAATATTACAGCAATTTCATTAGGGAAAATAAAACCAGTCATAACATTATCCCTAGTTACAAACCTAATTTTACCATTAAATATTTGTGATTTATTATCTTTAGTCAAGACTAATTTTACATCACCAGTTAATGGAACACCGTCTTGAAAATGGAAGGAAGCTGTTTTCGTGTCTATTGATTTACCAGTTAATTGTATAAAACCATTTGGTTGTAAAAAATATGTTCCTCTTGCTATAACCATTGAACCTTCCCTCAATTGCCACCCTGATTTACCATCTGGTGCTAAATCTAAAGTTCCTTTATATTCTTTTCCTTCAATTTTAAATTTGCCTTCTACAGTAAGTCCATCTTAAAATCCATATTTTGATTTATCATTATAAAAGTAGGAAAGATTATTACTTTTTAAACTTTCTAAAAGTTCTAGAAATTCTTTCATTTATAAATTAAAATAAGAAAAAACTCTTTACAAAGATTTTGATTTTAACGCATTTTATTTTTTTATTTAAACGCAAAATAAATAATTTCTATTCAAAACCCAGTGTAATAGCATTTTTAATTTGATTTATGGCTGCACCTGAGATTGTTACACCTAATCCTAAAGCTTTTGCAACCGAATTTTTTTTATCTGTAGACCAAAATTGAAATATTGGTAATGATAAAATTTTACCAACTTTCATTTTAGCTTGAATACCAGCTTCAATATCATCAGTTTGAAATAAACCTAATATTTGGTCATCAGTTAAATAAACTCCAGATATATCAGCATCAGGACAAAAGTATAAAGTAAATGGTCCAGAATAATTTGAACCTACTGGATAAGCTAGTTCCTGATGAATATCTAAATTATTGTTGAAATTTAATTTTAGAATTAGCTTAACTGAATTATTATTATTATAATGATTTAAATTTTTTAAAACGACTTTAATTATACCATTTCTAATGAGTTTTAAATGACCATTTATAAAAGATCCTTTAATATTAGCATTCCCATTTCTGATATCAACACTAGCAATAATATTATTATCTAAGCCTATTGTCCCAAATCCAACTACAGTATTATCAAAACCAGAAATAGTTTTCTTACTAAAAGAATCTTTCAATAACCTAGGATCCCCTACACAACCTTGACACATTATAAATTAAAATAAGAAAATAATAAATTTCATATTTTAACGCAGAAAAAAAACTCTAAGAACTAAAATATTATTAAAACTTTATAAAAAAATATAAACTTCTAAACTTTAATTTACAATTTTTATTAAATATATTTAATATTTAATAAAACGCTTTATATAGGGTTTGAACCTATGACCTTGAGGTTAACAGCCTCACGCTCTACCAACTGAGCTAACAAAGCTTCAAAAATTTTATTATTTTTTCTTTTTTTTATTTTCTTTTTTTTATAAAATGTTTATTTTTTCTTTTTTTTATTTTCTTTTTTTTATAAAATGTTTTGTTTTTTTAAACGTCAACAGCGGCAGCGGCAGCAGCAGCCTCCTTTAAAGCCTTTTGTGACTTCTCAAAATGAGGAGACATATACTTTTGAAGATTGAAATATGTTAGCTCGTCAGTGTTCTTCAACTTCAACAGTGTTTGAAGCTTTGGATCAGGATTGATCTTACGACCATTCTTCTCATCTTGTAAATTGTGTGCAACAATATACTTGTTAATCTCACGAGTTACATCAGTGCGTGCCATTTCAGTTCCAGATGGCTTATCTAAAAACTTGGCTAGTTCATCTGAAATCTTTGTTGGCTTAACAAAACCAGATGGAGCACGGTTACCTGACTTTCTCTTACGCTTAGCCTGTGACTTTTGTGCTACCTTCAGCTCACGAGACCACTTCTTCTCAAGAACTCTATATTCAGTCTTTACTGAGGCTAATAGAGAACCTAATTGATTCAACTTTGATAAAAACTCAGTTGATTGAAGTGAAAGATCAACGACATCTGATTCAACAGCTACTTCAGGCACAACTGGCTCAACAACAACTTCAGGAACAACTGGTTGTGCGGCCTTTGCAGCCTTAACCTTCTTAGGAGCTACAGATTCAACATTTGGATTTGGAACAGTGGTGGCCTCTTGGACCTCAGTCTTAGTAGATTTGCTTTGTCTTGGCATTCTATTATACTTTATTAATGTAGTATCTTTTTAAATTGTTTTTAGCCTTAAATATATTATTTCTTATTGTGTATGGTCTAAGGAAAAATTTGAATTCAATTCTTTTTTAAAATTTTTTAAAAATTTATATCCTACTTACATATAGGTAACAGCTTGATATAACCACGGCATAGTTAATGCTGCATCATTATTTACTAAAGTAAGTGCTCCTAAAACATAATACGCACCTAAACATTTATTATCTTTATCTATTCCGGTATTAACAAATTTATCTATTACATCTAAAATATGTTTACGAACTTCTTCAAAATTTTCCATTGTTTGCAATATATTAAAACTTGGTAATCTTTGAAAAGGATTACCTTGAGGCGGACAAATATCTCTTTTCGTTTCTAAAGTTAAGGGAGCTCTATAAGACCAAATGTCAACTAATTCTCTTAAAAATTTTATCAATTGATTTCTATTCAATGTTAAAAACCATTCAGCATTTGAATAATTTCCTAATGAATCAATATTCTGAAATAGAGATAACGCTCTTAATTCAATTGATTTTTTATTAGAAACTTCTTTAGTTACATCTTCAATTTCAGTGCAAATCTTTATTTTAAATAGCCTACTCAGTCTTAATAAAGATCGCAAATCCTCAATTACTTTTGATGAAATAGGTTTCATATTAAAAGGATTTTTTATAGCACCATTACACTTGTAAATTAAATTATGGATTGATAATAAATCAAACCCATATATAAAACCATCTTCATCTTTGAAACTAAAAAACTGTTCGGTTGGAATTTCTGGCAAATCTTCCATTGATAAAAAATCAAATGTATTTGTGCATATAAATCTATTTTTAAATGCAGGTCCATGACAATTAATTAATTTACGCTGCAAATATCCTCTTATTATCTTTTGAATTTTTACCATTGAGTTTGATAAATACAAAAAAGAATAAATTCTTGAAACTAATTGCATCTTATTACCAGCAACTTTTAATTTATATATTTTTGCAAAAACTTTTAACTGCTGAACATTATAATTATACCTTAATAAAAAATCCGAATCGCCGAATTTTGGAATATAATCCATAATTCCATTATCTATTTTTTCCATTTTTTTTGATGGTTGTAAATATTTAGAAACTTTTTCGCTTAAAAATGATAAATAATCATTATTATTTGATTCATTTTTTATAGTTTGATTCATTATATATTAAATATATAGAAATCTTTTTGTATTCTTTTTTCAATAATATATATCACTGTATAGTATGGATAAATTTTTTAATTTATATTTATATTTTGTGTGTATGTAAATTATAAAAATATTTATTTTTTTTTATTTTTTTGTTCTACATGTATTATAAAAAACTCATTTTTAATTAAAAAAAAATTGATTTAAAGGTAAGCTCTGTATTTACTGTATAACTATTATAATGGCTGACTCAATCGTTGACGGAACTAATATTGATATTAATGTTTTATCTTATTCTGCCCCTAAAGCTCACTCTTCAGGCGGCAAAGTAGTTAATTTATATAACAAATATTTTAAAGAATCTCTTACCATTTCTACACCACTTATTTTAACATGGGGTGCACAAGAAGGTCAAGAGCAAGGAACAGGAAAACCAACTGGAAAATTTACTATGGCTCTACAATTTCCAAGTGCTGAATATAGTAATCCTGATGCTGAAGCATTTTTAAAATCTTTAAGAAATCTTGAAACAAAAATTAAAACTGATGCCATGACTTATTCTAAAGAATGGTTTGGAAAGGAAATTAAAAGTGCTGAAGTTATTGATGAAAAATTTAATGTTATGTTAAGACATCCAAAGAAGGTAAAAGGAAGTGCTGAAGTTGATGAATCTAAAGCACCTACTTTAACAGTTAAAATTCCTCAATGGTCTGGTGTTTGGAAGTCCGAAATTTATGATGAAGATGGTGAGCCACTCTATATTAATGGAAAGACAAATACTCATTTGAATCCATTAGAATTTTTAAAGCCAAAAACACATGTAATCTGTTTATTACAATGTGGTGGATTATGGTTTGTAAATGGTAAGATTTCTATTACATGGAATTTAAAACAAGCGATTGTTCAAAAGCCAAAACAGACTATGGAAGGCACTTGCTTCCTTAGACCAAAAGCAACTGATGTTCAAAAGATGAAATCGTTGCCTCAGCCGGAAGAAGTAGATCCAGAAGGTGCTTGCGTCACTATTGTTGCTGATTCTGACGATGAAGACGAATTAGAAGTTGAAGAGCCAGTTGTAAAGGTTGAAGAGCCAGTTGTAAAGGTTGAAGAGCCAGTTGTAAAGGTTGTAGAGCCAGTTGTTGAAGAAGTTAAGCCTAAAAAGAAGATTATCAAGAAGAAGGTAGATGCTTAAATTATTATCTTGTAACTTTTTAATTATGTATTTTTTTTTTATACACATAATTAAAATACTTTGTAATTATTTTATATATATATATAATTTAATGAATATATTTTTTATAAAATTATTAAAAAAACTAAATGTTTGGAACTCTAAATTTAAAGACGGAGAAGATATTTATAATAATTTTTTTTTAATAGAAAATGGTTATACTTGTGATTTAGAATTATCATTAAATAATAAATACATTGTAGTTTATTATAATAAAAATAATAAAAAACTACTTGTTTATTTTGATGGAATAGATTCAGTATTTATAAATTATTTAGAAAAATTTGATTTATTTACATGTAAAAAATTGCTTGATGAATATTTAAATAGAGTTGAAAAAACAGTTAATATAATTAATCAAAAATATAAAGACTGTAAAAAATTATATTTAGGTTATTGTTTAGGAGGATACATGGTGAACAATTACGTTTTTGGAGAAAATATTACAGCATATACATATAATTCTTGGGGCATTAAACATACTAATAATAATATTCAAGTAACAAATTATTGTGAGCAATTAGATTTTCATAATTTTTTTTGGAAATTTGATCACAATACTATAAATATAAATTCACATAGTAAATTATTTATTGATCAACTTTTTAATATTAATAAAATTGATATTACTAAATTTACACTTAAATTACATTCTATTTTCACAGTTGATGAAAAAAATATTGTAATTGAATTTTAGATTATTATATATTTTTGTAAAAATAATATATAATAATTATATAATTATGTATACTATTAATGATAAAGCCTATAGATTTGAATCAATTGAAAATGTTTCTAGTCTATTTAATAATGAAGTTATTAATGCTACTTATATTATTCATTTGGAAAATAATGGAAGATATGAAAATATTTTAGAACAAATTAAACAATTCAAAACAACTAATAAAATTTATATTCTTCATAATAAGGGTTTCAAAAGTGGTTTAAAACAAAAATATATTGATAAACCACCTTTAGATTTAGTGGATGCTTTTTTAACATGCTTAAAACATGCTGCTAATAATAATTATAAAAATGTTTTAATTTTTGAAGATGATTTTATTTGTCACGAAAAATTATTGGATAAATCTATTACTAATGATATAACTAATTTTATAAAATCTAAAACAAAAAAAAATGAAAAATTTTGTTATCATTTAGGAGTATTACCTTTTGTTACTTCAAATACTTTTGAAAACCATAGAAAACTTTTTGCTGGAATTGGAACGCATGCTGTAATTTACTCTGATAAATTTATTAAATACTCATTATCTTATAAACAAGAAGACATTGATGATTGGGATTACTTTAAATTGTTAAGTTTAGAAAATAAAACATATATGTACGATAAATGTTTATGCTATCAACCATTTCCTGAAACTGAGAATTCTAAATTTTGGGGATCAAATGGTAATTTTTTAACTTATATATATTTTCAATCACTACATACGTCATTTAAATTATTTAAATTTGATACAAATCCAAAATTTGGCTTTAATAAAGCTTATGAAATGTGTATTAAAATACCTACTTTATCTTTATAAATATCTAAATCAATATAATTTTTACAATAATATCGCCTTTATTTTTAACATTATAAATATCATTTTCCAAAATTTGTGATATCCCTTGGCCTTTTAATCTATATATTTGTTCCTTTTTAAAATTTAATTCTGAAATTGGAATAGAAAAACACTTTTCTCCTATCTCTAAACTAACAAAATTCGTATCTTCCTTATTTATTATTTTCCCTAATAATTCTTTTCCATCTATTTTTTGTGTTACATGAATATTATTATTTTCATCTATTGTTAGTTCATCTGATAAATCAGGTTGGCATAAAACAATTATTTCTGAATCTTCCTCATTAATTACATCAAAATATAACTCATTATGCCACAATGGAACTAAAAATAATTTGTCATCAACAAATAATTTATATAGATTATTATCTAATAAATCTTTAATTGAAGGATTTAGTATAAAAACTCTATCATTTTTATACTTCTCTTTTACAATCAGTTTAACAAGTTCCAAAATATCATTTTTTATATAAAAAATATCCTTATATTTATATAATAAATTATACATTTCAATTGCTTTTTGTTTATCCAATTGATCAAATAATTTTCTTATGTATTTTAGAGATAATTTATCATAATTTGTTATTAATTCTTTTATAGTGGAAATGAAAATATCATTATACATATTGCTATTTTTATCTCCAACAGGAAAAATAGAAGAAATGAATGTTCCCAAAATATCAATATAGATTTTTGACTCTTTAAAACCAAATGAACTAACAAATTGATCAGAAGTATTTGAATTATTTATTATATCAATTTCTTTTGATAAATATTCATATGCTTCATTAATTTTTTTAAATTTATTTGAAGAATTTATGTCATTATTTTTATCTGGATGCCATTTTAATGCCATTTTATGATATTTTTTTCTTATATATACTTGATCCAACTTTGTTAAACTAATCATATCTATCTCTAATTCATCTAATGCTAGTTGGATGTCCATTTTTTACTTTGTTATATAATTTATTAATAAAACTTCTATATTGTAGTTATATTAATTAGTTTAATAACAACTTTTAGTATCTTGAATATTAACTATTGTTTTTATCATTTTTGGAGTATAAATTGCTAAATCTGTTTCTAATTCTCCAAACCCTCCTGTAGTATTTAAATTATATGTCCAATATATTTCATTAGCATTTTTTATAAATTCTGGGTGAAAATTCGGGCAATAATAATTTATTGTATCATTTATCAAATATTCAGATGGTATTTCATAGATAAAAATAGGACCTATCCATGGACCCTGTAAATAATCTGAATAAAATAATCCAACTTTTGGCCCATAAACATCAATATTTAATATTAGCCATTTTTTTATAAATGTAGAATAGTATACTGCACTTGTCAAAGCTAGAGAACTTGTAATTATATCCGGAATAGCAGTTGAATAATATAATTTCCATTGATTATTAGAGTATACTTGTAATGTATTCCAATTTCCATTTACAAAATTATTTTGAGAAATTCTTGTTACAATTCCATTATAAGGATTATTAGTTGCTCCAAATAAATAAATATAATTATCTGATCCTATTGTAAAAGCATTTCCTATAGTTAATGTATTAGTTATCCCTGGAATAGATGATAAATATTCATAAGTCCATTGAGATGGATCATTATATGGATAAGCATTTAATTTTAATATATCAATTCCAACTAAATTTAAACCACCATTTATCCTTTCACATATAACATATATCTGATTATTAATTATTAAAGCTGAAATAGGCCAATAATTTTCTGTTGGTGAAGCAGGATCAGGTTGAATAGGACTAAAAAACCCAAATGTAGCAGAATTTTGACCAGGCTGATTAGTATACAATTCAATATAATGTTCAAAATTTGAATTAACAAAATCGTCATTTGTTATTGTCCATAAACCAATTGAATTACGAGGTATTGTTTGTATGACTCTTTTTTGATTTACAATACTTCCATATAAGGTATCACCAAAAAACCATAAATATGTTTTTGTATTAGTATTTAAATCTGAATGTAAAAGTATAGAAGAAGCAACATCAGCTCCTAAGAATGGGGAATTAATTCCTAATTTATTAGTTAATTCGTTATCTTGGTTAGAATTAAATGATAAAGTAATATTATTTCCTTGGGGAATTAGATTTAATGCTTTTAAAGCACATGGTGATAACGTGCTTCTATTACAACATGCTCCTTTTACTCTTGATTTTTATTTATTATTTATTACTAATGGATAATTTGCAGTTGGCATTTATATAAACTAATATTAATATTATTAATATTATTTATCATTCTTAAAAGTTAAAAGCCATGAATAATATTTACTAAATAAAAAAGATAACTTTCTAAATGATATATTGGCCGATAATTATTATTATAATATTTTAAAAAACTATATGTTTTTAATAATACAGAAGAAAAATCTTTTCTTTTGATTTTATTCAACTTGATCAAATTTGTTAAAATATACCAAATGCAATCTGTTATATCTAGATTATAAATAAATATATCATATAACAAATCTCTAAATTTTAAAAATTTCAGTTCCTTAATTTCTATCATATCTTTCAAAATTTTATCACAAATTATCTTATATTGAAACATTAATTCTGGCACATTTACTTGCAAATATTTTATATTTGTAATATTTTCTAAATTTAAATCATTAGGTAATTTTTTATTTAAGCATTTAATATATGAATTTTTTGAAGGCCTACTAATAGGTATTATTTCTGAACAATTCAATATTGAATCAGGAATAAAACTTACTTCCTCAGTAAGTAAAATAAATTTTATATTTATTGAAGATGAATTATTTTCCTGCATATAACTGTAAAAATTTTCTAATAATTCACTGTGTATATTATGAAAATCCTTACATACAATTATTCCTGTTTTTTCAGTTTTTGCAGATAATATATCAATTATTTGTTGGTAAATATCATGCCATAATAATTTTGAATTACATCCTAATAATGACATATCAATTTCATAATGAATATCACTTATCTTAAATAAATATTGCTTCTTATCATATACAATCGTTAATTTTTTCTCATACTTTAAATCCGATGGGCTATATCTTTTTATTGCAACTAACATTTGACTATATTTTCCCACACCACTTGGACCGTAAAAAATTAAATTTCCTAGTTTACTAATTGAATCTGGAAATTTACTAACAATTTTTTCCAATTTAGGTTGTATATTTATCTTATTTACAGATTGAATATATTCTTCAAAATGTGTTTCTAAAAATTTCATAATATTATATTGAATAATCTTTATTTCTTTAAATAAATAAAATATATAAACTTATTTAAATTTGTTTATTGTTTATTGTATTAAAAACATATCAGTATTATTTATAAAATGAATATTATAAAAAATATTGATCAATATAATGAAGATTATGTATATTTTTGCGAACCTATTAAAAATAACATTATGAACGAAGGTAATTTTATTAGAATAATATATTCTTCACCTATTTTTGTATTAAATGGAATTTATATTTATATATTAATAAATTATAATTCTGTTGATAAATATTATAACAAATTTAAATGCACATTTGATATTATTAAATACAAATATGTTATAGATCAAATACAAATTATTGAAGAAGGCATCTTAAAAAAAGCAAATATTATAGGTAAAAATCCACAATTCAAAATTTATGAACAATTCAAAAATGGAAACTTAAAAATTTTCTCTGATAATATTGAAAAAATTAATAATACCTTTTTATTAAAAATATCCGGTATTTGGGAAACTGAATATGAATATGGTATTACTTATAAATTTCTTCCTATAACTTAATTATTTTTTATTTTTATTTTTATCCTTCAGTAGAATAAAAATTTAAAACTATTCCTAATGTTAACACAATCAAAAAGTTTATTACTGCCAATAATGATAATATTGCAAATGTTTTATTTGAAAAAAAAACTCCGGGTTTCACATTATTCATGAATGCTGAGAATATAATAGACATTTGTGCTGCTATAAAAATTGTAGATAGGACAGAAAAAGAATTATAATATGATGAAATATTTCCACCTGATATTTTTCCAAAATACGCGTATAAATAATATAATAATAATGATACAATGATGATAACATAAATTAATGGCATGAAAATTAACCAATTGTTAGAAGGAATATTTAATACAATTAAAAATATTATTCCCAATAATAAACCAGTATATCCTCCTATTAAAGCAGAAACTCCATTTTTATTTGTCATTCCCGTTGTTATTATAATAATTACAAATGATGCAATTATTACTGATAAAGGAACATTTATAACTTTTTTATATTCTTCTTTGTCAAACATTATAATTAATATATAAATATATTATTTTTATTCATCTCTTTTATTTAATTTATTCATCTCTTTTAATTCATCTATTTCTTTTTGCATTATTTGAATTTTATGCACTAACAATGGTATTATTTCTAAATAATTAATTGCTTTAACTTCTGAATAATTATTTAAATCAGGTTTAGAAAATATTAGATCCGGTATTTCTTTTTCAAAATCTTGAGCTATAAAACCATAATGCAACTGGTTTGACTTATCATTTTTAAATGTAAATTGCTTAGCTTCAATATTTAATAATTTGTTAGTTTTATCCAAATTTATATTATCAATATTGTCTTTTATATTAATATCAGATGGATTTATAATACTACCATCAACATATAAATTTCCTGGAATATAAACACTATTATATGATGGAGAAGCTGGTGTTAAAACGCCTATTGACTGGGTAGAACCTGTTGGATTATACTGAAATGAATTCCACAAAACAGCTGTATTACCAAAAACAAAATTTTTTATATATGCAGTATTATTTGGTTGTCTTCCTCCATAATTTGCCATTTATTAATATTATATATATATTCTTTTAATATTTATATAAAAAAAAAATACTTATTAAATATATGAGTTCTAAAAATTTATTTAATAATCATCCTCTTATTCCAAATTCTAATCAATATTTCTTTGAGAGAAAATATGTTTCTATACATTCTGAAGATAGGGATATCTCTAAATATCCTAATGCATCTTTATTTGAAATAGAATTACCACAAGATTATTTAAATATAGCTTCTGCACGTTTATATTCCTGGTCTTTTCCAGCAAATTATAATGTATTTTCTATTTTAAATTATAATGTTTCAATGACATTTAAATTTAGTAATTTATATAATCCTGGCGAATTTAATGTTAGTGATCCTCAATTAGAAGGTATTTTTGCCGCTTTATATAATTCTTTAGATAAAGAATTTGCTATTATTATTGAACCAGGCTTTTATAATCCTACACAAATGTCTATTGAATTAACTAACAAATTTAATGAATGCATAACAAATGAAATTAATAATTACTTCAAATCAAATTCCCAATATACTACCGAATTTATAGCTCAATTTAATATTAACGGTTATGACAGATTTAGAATTGTCTATAATACCGTTGAACAAAAATTATGGTTTGGTAATACAACTGATAGATTTGTTTTAACAAATGATTCTTATATATTTTTCAAAAAAGATTTTGTTGATGCATCTTGTATTAGAAAAAATATGCTACCTGATTTTCAGGATTGGGGATTACCAGCGTATTTAGGATTTACTCGTTGTTCCACTACAGCATTAAACGTTGAAGAAACCCTTTCTAAAGAAATTATTGATTTAAATCTAACTAGGACTTCAGCTGTTGATATTTCTGTCAATCAATCCAATGTTCCTAGATTTTATTACGGAGATGTTACTGGAACAAATGATAATGGTTATTGGTTGTTACCAGGAGCTCCCGGAGCTACAGTATATTTTATTAAAGCACCATTTAAAATTAGTTTTATGGGACCAGCTTATTTTTATATGGAAATTGATGGTTTAAATTGCATTGATGAGACAAGTCCATGGAATTTATCTCCATATACTATTACAACTAACAATACAAATGGAATTGTAAATTCATCTTTTGCAAAAATAGCCATTCCTACCACGCCAATTTCTCAATGGTTTGATACTGATATGGCTCCCTACAAATATTTTAATCCTCCTGCTGAGAGATTAAGAAGGTTAAAAATTAAATTAAGATATCATAATAATCAAATTGTTGATTTTGGACAGTTTGAATATTCATTTATGTTAGAATTAAGTTTGTTACGCCCTCAACAAGAGAGATCTTATAGTATTAGAGGTGCAGCAGATTTATTTCAAGTTCAATCATTTCCCTAAATTAATTTGGTAAAATTTTATTTTCCTCATTTTTGTTATTACTATAATATTTTTTTAACAGAATCATTATTATGCTGAAAATTAATATCATTAAATTTGATAATATAATAGGAGGTTTCTTAATTAAATATCCATATATAAGCATTAATAATGAAGCAATAATATTTAATATAAATGAAACAGTTGAAATAGAAGACGCATCTTTAATAATATATATATGATATATTTGAGGTATTAAAATTATTGTAACAAAAAAAGATCCTAAATAGCCAATGTATTCATAATTTTCCATAATAATTATAATTATAAATTATAAATATAATTATAAATAGTAATTTATTACTATAATATTTTTTTAAAACTGTAAATTATAGGTTTGATTGATCCAATTTATTAATAAATCTTTATCGCATTTTTTATAATCTAAATCAAACCCATTTAATTTTAAAAAATCGGGTTTTTTTGCCCGAGGCTTTTTATAAAAAATATAGTCTCCAAATTTTCCAGATCTTATACTTAAACATGGAGTTAATTCTCTTACTAATCCAATTGGTTTTGAAGAATCTAATACAGTATCTTTATCTAAAATACGAATCACATCAATATAATTAATCACTTTTAAATCAATAGTATCTGGAAATTCTTTAGTCAAAGATTTTGTTTCTTTTCCCCATTGGGCATATATTCCATATTTACCCTTTTTAATAAATAAATCTTGTCCTTTGTATTTACCAATTGCACCATCAGAAAATGAATTATCTAAAACGTCTTCCAATGTTATTTTATCTAAATTTTTTATTTTATTCATATCTAAATCCTTTTTTACAGGTAAAAATGAAACCTTTTTATCTTTGTCACAACATTTTATTACTGGGCCATGCTTTCCAATTATTAATGTATGAATATTATCAATTTCTAATTTAAATTTAGTAATCTCAATTTCATCTATTCTATTTATTAAATTGTTATGACAATCAAAGCAAATACTATATAAATTATTTTCTCCTTTTGATATTAAATCTAATTTATCTTCCATTTGTTTAGTATATTCATAATTGAAAAATGTATCAAATTTATTCAATAAAAATTCAATTACTATAATACCTAACGGCTCTATTACCAATTTATTTTTTTCATTGCCAAATTCTCTAGTCAATTGGACAGATGAAACATTATTATCACACCATGTATAATCACTACATGAAATCTGTTTACCAGTTATATTTTTTTTGGTAACATATTTTCTTTCTTGAATTTTATCTATTAAAGAAGCAAATGTAGAAGGTCTTCCTATACCTTTATCTTCTAATAATTGAACTAACCTAGCTTCGCTATAGTGTGATTTTAATTCAATAATAGAAAAATTGGATTCTATTTTTTTTGGAGTCATAATTGTATTAAGTTTTAAATTAGAAATATATGAATATGATGTATTATTTTTATCATTTAGAGGCTCTACTATTTGCCAACCAAGAAAAATAGGTTGTTCAGTCTTATAAATAAATTCTGTTTCTAATGGGCAAGGAATTTTGGCACTAATTGAATTGTATTGAGCAGATGCTAAACAAGATTCAAGAGTTCTTTTCCAAATAATATAATATAATTTTTTTACTTTTATAGGTAAACTCTCTTCTAATAAATTCATATTGATATTAATATTTACAGGTCTAATAGCTTCATGTGCTTCTTGAGGCGCAGGAATTCCTTTTTTTTCTGCTACTGTTTTTTTTATTTCTTTTATTTCTTTTGTTTCTTTTATTTCTTTTGTTTCTTTTGTTTCTTTTGTTTCTTTTGTTTCTTTTGTTTTAGAAACAATATTATCAATATTTTGACTAATATATTGTTGACCATGAGTATCAGTAACATATTTTTTGATTTGTTCTATAAATTCATTGCTATATTTTTTTGAATCAGTTCTCATATATGTAATATAACCCCCTTCATATAATTGCTGTGCATATTTCATGGTATCTTTAGGAGACAAATTCATTTCATTAGACGCTAATTGCTGTAAAGTGGATGTAGTAAGAGGTTCAGGCGCCTTTTTAATTATTTTTTTCGGCGATGTAGTACTACATAAAAACTCCCATGTTTTGCAATTTTCTAAAAAATGCTTGACTTCATCTTCATGAATAAATTGTTTGTCAAGTTCAAACACTAAATTTAGATTGGTAAATATTCCTTTAGTATTATATACTAATTTTCCTGGAGAGGAATTAATATCTAAATAATTTTCATAAACAAGTCGCAATGCAGGAGTTTGACATCTCCCAGCAGATAAACTAGTATCATGAGTCTTAGAAATAAATTCCCATAAAATGGGAGAAATTTTGAATCCAACTAACAAATCTAGAATTTGTCTTGATTTTTGAGATTCTACTAAATTCATGTTAATTCTTTTTGGATGTGAAATAGCAGATTGTATTGCAGATTCTGTTATTTCGTGGAAAATTATTCTTTTAGTATTTAAAACTGAAAGTCCAAATAGTTCACAAATGTGCCATCCAATTGCTTCACCTTCACGATCATCATCTGTAGCAATTATAACATCATCAGCTTTCGCAATTTCACTCCGTATTTTTTCAATTTGTTTGAGTTTTAAAGGTTCTTGAATAATTGAAAATTTTGTTGAAAACCCATTAGCAACATCAATAGAATCAATACCTGTAATGGTCCGAAGATGACCGAAAGAAGCAATTACTTTATATCCCGGTCCTAAATACGATTCTATTTTTTTACATTTAGCAGGTGATTCAACGATTACTAATGAATTAGTCATTATTATAATTTATAAAAATGTCTTTATTATTTTTATAAATTCTATAAAATTTGGTAATTTGGTAATTTGGTAATTTGATTACATGATATTGCAATTTGCAGCGCCAATATTATTTTCATTAACTTCCTCTTCTAGATCTCCATCTTTATCATCATTTTCATAACTTTCAACGATATCAATAAATTCTTGTAACTGCATATTTTTAAATCGTGAACCTTTCTCGCAAAAACTAAAACAAATATTATTAGATTCATTATAATTATCATTAATTAAGATAATATCATAATTCTGTGATTTCCATTTATTGATTCTAGCTTGTATATTCTTATCAAATTCATTATCAATTAAAGAATCAACTTGTATAGAACTTTCTATTTTATATTTAACAATCATAGCATCTTTTTGAAAATTTTGAGAAGAAGGTATGATAACAAATTGAATAGTCATGTATTTAATTAATATATAGATTGTTTTTAAATTAAAAAATTAAAAAATTTATTAATTTTTAAAATAGGATTTGATTCCAAGTTTTAATTCTAATTTACAGATTTTTTTTGCAGGAGTTCTTCTACATATCCATCCCTATACCATGATAGAAATCTATAAATTCGTGAAATGTCTTTATTTTTGTTATATAATTCATTAACTGTATAATTATTAGATTCATGATTTATTGATAAAAATAATGGTGAGATTTTAGTAAAATTATTAATATATTTTTCAGAGTTAATTATTCCCATTTCGGTTAAACCATCAAATTGAACTATCAGATCAGCCTTTAAATTATCGGTATATTTATTTGGGGGTAAAATATGTAGATAATTATCACTAGTTTCAGGATATAATGTTATATTTTCTTCACCAAGTGTTTTACCTAAATAATAAGAACTCATTATGGAAGTTGCTGGAATATCAATAATAATATACTTTTTAACGCCTAATTTCTTTGCATAATATGCATTTCTTCCAAGTCCTGCTCCAATCTCAATAATAGTAGAATTTATAATATTATCTTTTAATATTTCTTTCATTCTTGAAACCAAATGTAAAGTTTGAATTGATCGGCATTTAATTATTCCACGACTTGAATATAATCCTAAGTCTGAATTATATTTTCTGTTTTCATATTTACCGTAATTGTTATAATGATCGTTAGCAGCTTCTTCAGTAATTATTCCTGCATCTTGTAAATCTTTATTCATATTTACATAGGAAACCCAATTATATTTATCTTCTTTTTCAAAAATTTCTGGAAAATCAATTGTAAATCCAAAATATTTGTCTAAAGCTATTAATGCTTCTTCAACATCCATTGTATTGTCTTTGTTTATCCCGCCTTCTGGATTAAATACTCTTAATAAACCTAAAGATTTGCATAAATTAAAAAGACTATTTTTTATACCCTGATTAAAATGTTCCAATTCCTTAAATGATTTGAAAAAAAAATAATCATCATAACCATAAGTTATATCATTTTTATATGGATTTGATAAATTATAATATGTTTTTAAAATATTATTATTATAACAATCTAATAAAATATCATTTACTATAGGTTTAATGTGAAAAACCCACATACTATCTTGTGAATTATTATCATAATTTTCTTCATCTAATGAATATTTATAAGATTTACAAATTCGTTTTACTAATTCCATATATTATTTAAACATAATATTTTTTAAAGTAATTACTCAATTCTAAAATTATATATTAATATATTTACAAAAAACCTACTTAAAGACAATTTCACAAATTAATAGCTATTTTCCAAAAACCTTAATATGGAAATTGGCAAAAAGTCTTTTACAAAAGTCATTGGGTTTTCAAAAATGGACAAAAATAAATGTCCAAAAATGAAAATCCGAAAAAAGTCTTGAAAAAGACCCTCTGTACACAGATTCCAAAGCTTAATGCTCTAAATTATGAAATTTATTCATTTTAATTTGTTATTGTAATTTTTTTGAAAAATACTTAAAAATATTTTCTTTGGAAACATTATGAAACAAAGTGAAACAAATTTTACGCAATTTTACGCACCAGTTTTTTCATGCAAAGATTGTGACTTTAATACGTGTAAAAAAAATGATTATGAAAGACATCTCCAGACCAAGAAACATAAGTGGAACAAAAATGAAACAAAAGCGGCACTTTCTCAAAAAAGTTTCTCATGTTTATGCGGAAAACTTCTTACCAGTAGGACGTCGTTATGGAGACATAAACAAAAATGTGATAACTTTAATAATGATGATAATAATTTCTCAAAACATTATTCACAACAAGAGCAATTATTAGATTATCTTATGAAAGAAAATTCAGAATTTAAAACTCTTATGATTGAACAAAATAAACAAATGATAGAACTAGCAAAAAATAGTGGAAATAATAATAATAATACTATTAATAATAGCTTTAATATTAATGTTTTCTTGAACGAAACCTGCAAAAATGCTATGAATATTATGGATTTTGTTAATCAATTGAATGTTAGTTCAAATGATTTAGAAGAGACAGGAAGACTCGGTTTTGCAGAAGGCATTTCCAAAATATTTATTAATGGATTGAAAAATATTGACATTCCTGATAGACCTATTCATTGTTCTGATTTTAAAAGAGAAACTCTATATATTAAGGATGAAGATCAATGGAATAAAGAAACTGATGATAAAATTGTCTTAACCAAGGCTATTAAACACGTTGCTCATAAAAATATGAAACAAATCAAAGAATGGACTAAGGACCATCCAGAATTTAATAATTCTGAATCCAAACAAAATGATAAATATCTAAACATTGTTAAGGAATCCATGTCTGGATCTAGCCAAGAAGAAACTAACAAAAATTATTTGAAAATTATAAAAAATATTGTCAAAGAAACTGTTATTGACAAATAAGTTATTTTTTATAAATTTTTTATAACAATTTTATAAAAAATTTATCTATAAATATATTAATAATATGTTAAATAAAACCGGTGGCGGGATAATGATACCAAACTTGAAACAATCATTATCTAAGGAAATATTTAAACATTACTTGAATAACTTTAATAAAATTACAATTATATCTTTTGGAAGATATGGTATTGTTGTTTTATTAACATTACCAGATAATTTAGATTATAGTAATGAGGATAAATTCTATAAACAAATGTCGCCAAATGAAAACTATGGTAAAATAGTAAAAAGCTTACTTATTAAAATACAATTTGTTAACTCTACTAAAAATTTAGAATTAACTTTAGGAGATCACACATTTTCATGCGTTACTGAAGGACAAATTCAGGATGAAACAAATATTCAAACAGATATTTTTTTTAAAACCGTAAACTTTATGCAACCACTCTGTCCTTCTATTATTTACGCTGAAATAATAAAAGACTATTCAGAAAAAAATATTATTTTAAATTTATTAAAAAAAGCAGATAATTTACCGTTTCCTATTGAAAATAATATTATTTTTAATAATGATATTGGAATAATAGTTATGGAAATGATTCATAATAGTAATACTTTATTTCACTATATTTATGAAAAAAATGAAAATATAGATACAATTAAAGAAGACATAAAAAAAATAAATAATAGTTTAGATCAAAAATACATTAATTCTATTAAAGATATAGATATTATTAAAAGAGAAATACAGATAGCTAATAATATATCTAGATATGCTTTATTAAAATTAGCGTTAGAAACTGGATACAATCATAATGATTTTCATAAGGGAAATATACTTATTCAACAAGATAAAACTTATTTTAAAGATATAGAATTTTCTCCGATTTTAATAGATTTTGGTAGAACTACAAAGTTAAATTTAGATATTTTAAATTCTATTAAAGAAAAAATACAACAAAAAAATTATATTGGTGCATTAGCTGAATTATGTAAACCTTATAATAGTAAATTAGATCATACAAAAATTTTAAATTATAAATATTACAGTTGGGTTTGCGGAAATTATGATGGACAAATTTTAAACAATAGCATCACTGAAAATGATAACATAATGATAAATGATTTATTTGAAAAGCGAGAATTAGCTATTGATGAAAATATTCATAATATGTCTAAATTACATGATGCAGATCCAAATAAATATCCTTTATTACCATTAGCAAATAATATAAAAAATAATTTATATAATGGAATGATTGGAGGTTTAACAAAAAGAAAGATAAAATCAAGGAAAAATAAAAGAAATAAAATAAATAAGAGAAATAAAAATAAAACGAATAATAATAAAACGAATAAAACTATTCCTCTAGTTAAAAAGAAATGAAATATTATTTAAACTAAAAATCTTCAAAACCAGCATCTAACCATTCTGATATTCGTTTTGGATGGAAGACAACCATCATTAATTCCTCCAAAAAGATATCAACCATTTGTTTTTTCATCGTTTTATAATCAATTTCAAATATAGTCGGATTTGATGAAAAATATTCCCAAAAAATTTTATCTTGATTTTGTTCTAATAAAGGAATAGCGTTTGGATTTGCTGATAAACTATCCCAATCAATTTTATCTACATTTTTTTCTAATAAAGGAATAGCGTTTGGATTTTCTGATAAATATTCCCAATTAATTTTATCTAAATTTTTTTCTAATAAAGGTATAGCATTTGGATTTGCTGATAAACTATCCCAATTAATTTTATCTACATTTTTTTCCAACAGAGAAATAGCATTTGGATTTTGTGATAAAAACGACCAACGAATTTTATCCTGATTTTTTTCCCACAAAGAAATAGCATTAGGATTTTCTGATATCCAAAACCAATCAATGTTGTCTTGATTTGCTTCTAATAAATGAATTGCATTTGTATTTGCTGATAAAACCCCCCAATTAATTTTATCTGGATTTGCTTCCAAAAGAGAAATAGCATTTGGATTTTTTGACAACATACACCAATCTATTTTATCCTGGTTTTTTTCTAATAAATGAATAGCATTTGGATTTTCTGATAACCATAACCACCCGATTTTATCCTGATTTTTTTCTAATAAATGAATAGCATTTGGATTTGCTGATAAAACCCCCCAATTAATTTTATCTGGATTTGCTTCCAAAAGAGAAATAGCATTTGGATTTCCTGATAATTCATACCAATTAATTTTATCAGGATTTTTTTCTAAAAATTGAATAGCATTTGGATTTTTTGATAATTCATACCAATTAAGTTTATTTATATTTACCCAATCTAACGGTTTATATAAAAGTTTATACATTTTTTGAAAGTTATTTAAAGTGGAATTCTGTAATAAAAATAAATCAATTTTTTAATATTATATTTGGTAGAATTATTTTTAATAAAATTGATTTAAAATCATTTCTTTTAATGATTTTAAATTTAATATATGGATAATAAAACAATAATTATTTATAAAGAATATGAAAAAATATCTCTACTTGAAAATTATTTAAATAATGATAAAATATTAGAAACTATTGTAAGTAATTTAATTGATTATTGTATAGATGAAAAATATAATTTAGCTGAAGAATGTTTTCTTATTCTAAAAACAAAAATCTCTGATTTAAAACTCTTTAATAAAATTATTAAAATTTCTTTATCTATTATTGATAATTCTCCATTGGAATGGAATATAAAAAATAAATAAATAGCTAATTCATTTTACCTTTCATCTTCTTAAATTGATTCCAAGAAACCTCTATTTGTGGTCCTTTATACTCAGGCGACGTTTTTGAATCACTTTCATTTAATTTTTCAGCCTTTTTTAATGCACTATCTACATAAATTCTTTTTAATAGAAGACCAAATTGATAAGCTCCCTCATGTTGATCAATTTTACTATCCTCAATATCTCTTAATACATCTAAAGCCTTGAATAAAATTTTTAAATCTATCTCATCTTTTCTAATCTTATTATAAATATCAGTATAATAGGTAAATAAAAAGTTACATTCTGACATACCTTCTAAATGAACAGCATCTTCGTCAAATGGATATTTAGCTTTCAACATAATTAAATTATTTACATCCTCTCGTAAAATATGACTATGTTTAAGTTTTCTTATTAGTTCTGTTTTATCTTCTACATTATTTGCTGAAATCATATTTTGTAATTGAAGGCGCTGATTATCATCCATAGTATATATAATTTAGAATACTATTTTTAAATTTTTTACTAATTATATTATTTATTATTTATTTTTTAAATATTTACATATATAAATGAGTATTCAACCTTTTACCCAATCTACTGCAATGCCTGCACAAAAATTTACACCTTTACCTCCAGGGGCAAATAGTCCTATGAGTGCTGGAATTATTACTCAACAAAATCAAGCAAAAAATCAAATGACTTTGATTGGAGCTGGTTTAAAAAGAAGAATCAGAGGTGGTGGAGCACAAATGGTTCAAGTGCCTCCAGTTCCATCCGGAGCTCCTAATTCATCTTTAACTGGTTCTAATTACAAAGATTTAACTCAATTAGCACAAAATCAACAATCACAGGCTGTATATGATAAAGCTCAAAATCCAGATGATACTGCGCTTATACAACAACAGACATTATCTGGAGGAAGTTTAAGAGGGGGGTATTGGCCAAAATGGGAATGCTTAAGTGGAGGAAGGAAATCAAGAAATTGTAAGAAACTGAGAAATTGTAAGAAAAAATCAAAAAATTCCAAGAAAGGTAAAAAATCCAGAAAAAATAGAAGAACTATTAGACGTCAGAAATAAAATTAGAAAATAAATATATATAATAATAATATAGATTATGCCAACTATGAAAAATTATTTAAACCTTATTTATGTAAATTTAGGGTTTATTGCTCAAATTACAGTAATGATGTATTTTAAATCAGCATTAGAAATTAAAGAAAATTGGCCATTGTATAGATGTAACCCTCCTTATTGGTTTTTTTCTGATAACATTATGAACGATTTTACATATTGTGTTCAAAATAGTCAAATGAATTTGATGGGAAGTTTACTCCAACCATTAAATTATATGGTATCAGCTTTATCTTCTGTAGGAACAGGTTTAAGTGATGCTATAAATGATATTCGTGAAGTAGTTTCTAATATAAGAGATTTTGTTTCTTCAATAATTGAAAGTGTTTTTGGTGTTTTTTATAATCTCATAATTGCATTTCAAAAGATTATCATTAGTATTAAAGATATGATGGGAAAAATAATTGGAATAGTTGCTACAATTTTATATGTTTTAGATGGTTCTATAAAAACTATGAATAGCACTTGGAATGGACCTCCAGGACAATTAGTAAGAGCATTAGGATCATGTTTTCATCCTGATACTAAGGTAAATTTGAAAAATGGAGAAATTTATTTAATGAAAGATTTACCTTTAGGTGCCGAGTTAAGTGATGGGGCAAAAGTATTCTCAGTTATGAAAATTGCTAATTTTAATGGGAAGCCATTTTATAAAATTAATGGCGGCGTAAATGGTGATCATATTTATGTAACAGGCGATCATTTTGTCTTTGATAAAGAATTTAAGAAGTGGATTCAAGTTAAAGATAGTAAATATGCATTTACACAAGAAGAAATAAAATCAGATTGGTTTTCATGTCTTATCACAACAACAGGAAAAATAAGAATAGGACAACAACTTTTTTGGGATTGGGAAGATGACGAATTAATAGAATAAGTATTTAAGAATTTTTATTCCGGTTATAAAATAGTTATTATTATCCATTTATATATTATATAATAAATGAATAATAATCTAAATAATGACAATTTTGATGTAACAGCAAATTTTATAAATGAAACCTATGATAAATTATCTTATTTAGATCTTTATGGTAATTCAGTTATAATATTTATTTTTATAACATTATTTGTATTTGTAATTTTCTCTTATTGCAATGTTATGCAATCTAAAGATCAAATTGCAAATGATTGGACAAACCAAAGATGTAAGCCTCAAAATATGGTTGTAGCAGGTTTTATTACACATCCTGAAGGAAAATCAGCTATAGAATATACAAGCGAAAACTTTCAATATTGTGTGCAAAATATATTAACAAATATTATTGGTTATGCACTAGAACCGTTTCAATTTATGATGTCATCATTAACAAATATTTTTAAAGAGATGACTGAGGCTGTGCAGCAAATAAGAGGTGTTTTTAATAAATTGAGAAATGGTATTTCTGATTTTGCCTCGGATGTTTTAAATAGAATTTTAAATGTCATGATTCCGATTCAAAAAATTTTTATAGCTGTTATGGATTCGTTTAATAAAGTGCAGGGAATCATGGTTTCAGGATTATATACTATGCTTGGTTCATATTATACTTTACAAACATTAATGGGAGCAATATTGGAGTTAATAGTTAAAATTTTAGTTGCCTTAGTTATTGTGATAGCAGGTTTATGGTTAATGCCATTTAGTTGGCCCGTTGCTACATCAATGACAGCAGTTTTTTTAGCTATATCGGTGCCTTTAGCAATTATTACATATTTTATGACAGAAGTCATGCATATAAAAAGTTCAGCAATTCCTAGTCTAAGATGTTTTGATGAAAGAACACATATATTTTTAGAAAATAGAACGTATAAATATATAAAAGATATAAAACCTGGTGATTCATTGATAGATGGGTCAATTGTTACAGCAAAAATAAAAGTTTTATCAAAAAATTTGGAAATGTATAATTTGAATGGTATAGTTGTTAGTGAGAGTCATATTGTAAAATACAAAGAAAAATGGATAAAAGTAAAACAACATCCTGAAGCTAAAAGAATAAATTATTATGACGAACCATATTTATATTGCTTGAATACAACCAGTAAACAAATAGTTTTAAATAATATGATATTTACAGATTGGGATGAAATATATGATGAAAGTTTAGAATATATTTTAAATTATAAAGGAATTGAAAAACCAGAAAATATTTCAAAGAAATTGGATTATGGTTATAATGGTAATATGAAAATAAAGTTACTAACAGGTGATAAGAAGCTAAAAAAAATAACCGTAGGAGATATATTAAATTCGGGTGATTTAATTTATGGGATGGTGGAATTAAAAAAAAATAATTTAGGAAAAAATGATGTTTGTATTGATATAAATGATGAAAGTGAATGTCTTTATAATTTGTTAGTTTCAAATAAATATTTTCAAATGGGATCAAATATTTATCCTGATTATAATTACAATATAGATTCAATTCTAGAAACCCGACCAAATAAAAATATTATCTAAAGAATATGTATAATATGGAAATATCTATCGGTTCTTATAAATTAAGGGTAGAAGTTTTGATTCTAATTGTTATTATTTTTTGGATTATGTTTGGTCATATGTTATGTTCATGTTGTAAATTTAATTTAAATTTTAGGGAAGGTTTCTCAGGAGCAAATTATTCTTCGGCTGGTCCAGAATTTGCTGGTGCAAAAACTCCAGATTGGATTATGAATCCTTCAACTTGGTCAATGCCAACGTTAACTTATAGTCCTGGAACAACTCCTGATACTGGGGTTAAAGCAATTTTTGATCGTCCAAAGCAACCAATTCCTTTACCGAAAGATGAATTGGATATGTTTGCAACTACAAAATTTAAACCTGAATGTTGTCCTAATGCTTATTCAACAAGTACAGGATGTGCTTGCATGACAGTTGGACAATATAATTATTTAAGAGATCGCGGTGGAAATAATGTTCCATATTCTGAATATTAAAAGTTAAAAAGTTAAAAGTTAAAAGTTAAAAGTTAAAAGTTAAAAGTTAAAAGTTAAAATAATTTAAAGATAAAAATAATATTATATTTATATTTAATGAATTATGATGATAACCCAAATTTTATAAAAGTAGATGATTCTAAAATAATCAATGAGAAATGTATACGATGGGTAAAAAAAATAGATGAATGTTTAGAAATTTGCACTAGATCAGCAGGTTGTGATATGGTTCTTGGATTTAATTGTCATAAAGTTTGTAAAAAGAATAATCCAGATAGTTATGAAAAGTTAAATAAATACTTTGAATAATTCTTTATAAATTTTATAAATTTTACAAAAATTATAAAGATACAATAATATATATAAGATATTCTAATTATCTATAAATTGGAAAAAATATTTGTAATGTATTGATTTAAACAATCAACTATTTGTTGGAGTTTTTCAACATTAGTTGATAAATTCTCTCCAAACCCTGGCGGTAGATGTCTAATTACAGCATCTAAAACCACCGCATAAACTTCGGTATAAAGTTGATTAATATCTTTAGATCTTCTTACTAAATTTACGAGATCTGCAGAAATCCTATCAATCTCTTCACGTCTTAAAAACTTATCATCACCTGCTCCAACAATTTTAGTTAGGATATCTTTTATACCTAATCCAAAAGTAACCTCGTCAAAATTAAAAAGAGTCATGATAATATAATTAAATATTTTTTTATAAAAAATATTTAATAATTTATCCAATTGCTGGAAATGAACCGGCAATATTTCTAAAGATATAATTAAATGTTGTTTCTAAATATTGTTTTATCATATCCAAATAAATATTTATTTCAGAAAAATATGAAATCATTATATAATTAATAAATAAATAAATTCTATACTTATTTCTGAGTAAAAGAATAAAAAGGTCTATTATTTCTAATATTATTTCTAATATTATGCCTATATATTTGTTTTAAAATTTCAAAATTTATTGTTGGATAAATACCAAAACTGTTTCCTGTAGGAGGCACACCACGATCATAAAATATTGCAGTTGATGTTATCTTTCCACTACTAAATCTGGACATTGTTATATTGAGATTATATAATATATTTTATCTAGAAATAGAAATAAAATTAGAAATGCTCCTTCTAAAGAAAGGAGTAAAAAAACCTGGTCTGGCAGGTTGAAACACAGCATAATTCCCAGACGATATTAAACCAAAATCTATAAATTGATTAGGAACACCTCTACGATAAAAAATAGTGCTTGTTTTTCCGTGACTGCCTGCTCCCATTAATATATTAATATAGTAAATTAAAAAAATATATAATTTACAAATATAATTTACAAATATAAATGATACAATGAAGGATTTAATCCATCAGTTTTTTTTATCATTTTATCAACTATTTCATTCGTTACAGTGAAAGGGAATGCAACTTTTAATGACATGTCTTCTTCAAATAAATTTGAATCTGGACGCATTAAGCGGTAAAGATTTAATTTTGTATAAATTATTTCTAAACATCTTTTCAAATTTCTAACTCCATCTTCTTTATTACAGTGATTTTCAATAATATAATGCAATGTTTGATCTGGAATGATAATATCATCTGCTGCAAATTTTACCTGATCTCTAATTCTTGGTAATAAATAATCATTAGAAATAACGGATTTTTGCTTTTGATTGTAACCCTTAGTTTGAATTCTATACATTCTATCCTTTAGAATAGGGTTTACCTTTGATTCATCATTATAACTAAATATAAATAAACATTTGCTTAAATCAAAATCAATTTCTGCGAAATATTTATCATGGAATTGACTATTTTGTGATGTATCAGTTAAATGTGTTAAGATACCAGCAATTTCTTCGCCTTTTGGCGTATCACTAATTTTGTCTAATTCATCAAAGTATATAACTGGATTCATACATTTACTATCAATTAATATTTGAACAATTTTTCCCCAAGTGCTACCTTCATATGTGTAACCATGACCTTCCAAGAAACTACTATCTGTAGCACCTCCTAAGGCAATAAATGCGAATGGTCTATTTAATATTTTACTAATTCCTTCTTTGACTAGGGAGGTCTTACCTGTTCCCGGAGGTCCATGAATGGCAATAGCAGAACCAATTGCCTGTGGATTTGTAATTAGTTGACCTAACATTTGCATAATCTGCATTTTAGCGTCATTTAAACCATACACAGCATCATTTAATGTTTTTTGAGCATTAGCCATAAAATCATGACATTTTTCAACTCCGTCTTCTATACTCAATGGTAGAGATTCAATTTTACTAAACGGAATTCTCATAAAGGTATCAACCCAATTTTTAATTTTATAAAATTCTCCGGAACCTGGTTCCATATAACGTAGGGAACTGATTTTTTTCATTGCTGCAGCTTTGAATATAACTGGAATATCAGATTCTAATAGTGTTAAACGATATGGTTTTTCAATTCTAGTAATTTTATTAATTTCTCTTAATTCTTTGATAATCTTTTTTTGTTCAACGGTTTCTAATTTTTCATAAAATTCAAAATCATTCATTGTATTTTT